>Ga0210410_10000071_pt1 | contig 169115 bp, 136 predicted proteins | sample IncBWC4MmetaG_FD_161058 | JGI IMG/M metagenome (GOLD analysis project Ga0210410, IMG submission 161058) | Forest soil microbial communities from Barre Woods Harvard Forest LTER site, Petersham, Massachusetts, United States - Inc-BW-C-4-M | ecosystem: Environmental > Terrestrial > Soil >... | reverse complement strand
GGTCTCGCGCTGATCGCCGGCGCCGCGATTGAACCAATACACCGCGACGCCCTCCGCGGCCGCCTCCAGGAGCAAGCCGTGGTTGTCGGCCTGACGCTGTTTGGCTTCCGGGCTCAATTGCACCTTGGCCCCATATCGCGCGACATCGACAACCTGTTCGATGGTCAAATCGCGGCCCGTCAGAGTGATCATCTTGTCGGACATGCTCGGGGTCAGCGGCTGATACTCGGATGCCGCCGGAGCGGCCGCGCTCGCGCCCAGCCAGCCGATTGTCAAGAAGAGCCAACCCTTGATCCCAAACACACGCCGCCGCCGCAGGCGCGCCGCCCTCATCGCATCACTCATGACGCCTATCTCCGCCATGCAAGGTAGAATTGTCTGCAAACACCACCGAGAATCGCCTTACACAGTAAAAGGTACCAAGAAAAAATGCCATTCCATTCTCCTGTCTCGTTTCCCGCAAGTGCCGGCGCCGTGGCAGTGCTGGGTCTTGCCGCTTTGAATGCGGTCGCGTCGGCGGGAACGCCTTACCATCCCATCGCGCCGAGCCTGTCGGACAGAACCATCGTGCTGACGGGTCGGGACCTCAACGTCGACCAAGTCGTGCAAGTGGCGCGCTACGGCGCCAAGGTGGCGCTGAGCCCCGAAGCGCGGCAGCGCTCCGCGGACGCCCATGCCCTGCTGCTCGAGGCGGCGGCCGAAGGCGTGTCGGTGTACTGGTTCAATCGCGGCTCGGGTTCCGGCCGCGAAAAGTTCATCTTCAGCGGCGACCCACTCTCGCCGCAGAACAAGAAGCTCCTGGAAGCGCGCCAGCTTGCGATATTCCAGCGCGGCGCGCTTGCAGGCCTGGGTCCCGAAATCAGCGAAGAGGAAATCGTGCGCGCCATGTTGGTGGTACGCGCCAACACCATGAGTTTCGAGGCCGCCAGTCCGCAGCTCACGCAACGCCTGCTCGACTTGCTGAACGATCGCATCACGCCGGTGGTGCAATCACGCGGCACCGTCGGCGAGGGGGATTTGGGCCCGTTCACGAACGTCGGCGCGACCATGGTCGGCGCCGGCAATGCCTACTATCGCGGTGTGCGCATGCCGGCGCGCGAGGCTCTGAAGCAGGCGGGACTCGAGCCGCTGGCGCCGTTCGGGGCGGACGACAGCGAATTGGAAAGCACCAACGCCTACGCCACCGGCCAGGCGGCGCTGCTGCTGTACGACGCGCGCGAGGCGCTCTCGTGGGCGGATCTGATCTATGCCATCGATCTCAATGGCATGAACAGCAGCGTGTCTCCCCTGTCGCAGCCCGTGCAAGCCAACCGCCCGTTCAAATGGCTGAACTGGGACGCCGCCCGTGTGCTCGGCATGCTGAAGGGGAGCTATTTGTTCGAATTGGATGAGCAGAGGATCATCCAAGACCCGGAAAGTCTGCGCGCCTCCTCGATTCGGCAGGGCTCCGCCTGGCAGGCGTGGGCGCAGCTGCGCGACGTGGTATCGATTCAAATGAACTCATCCGACCACAACCCCGCGGTGCGCGTGGGCGCCTCGCTTGACGATTCATGGGAGCTCGGCACGCCGCAACTGGCGCAATTCTATGTCAAAGGCAGCCCGCGCAATCACGGCCAGCATGGCTTTATCTTCTCGAACGCCAATTGGGATCCGTATCCGATGGCCAATGAAATCGAAGCCTTCACCATCGCGCTCGCCAACATGGATGCCGCCGTCGCGCAGAGAATGCTGCGCTTCACCAGCACGTTCTTCACCGTCATCGCCCCCTCGGACGAGTCCCCGGGGGAACCGGGGCGCTTTCACCTGACCCAGGGCAGCGAGATCGATGCCGTCGCGCTGATGCAGGAAATCCAGGGCTTGATCAATCCCGTGCCGCCGGAGGGCAACGCGCTGATTCAGAATGTGGAAGACATGCAAACTCAAACGCGGCTCAAGGTCACTCGCGCGCGCGCGGCGGTCGAGGACACGGTGGAACTATTGGCCGAAGACTTGCTGACCGGCACTTACTGGCTCGACTTGCGCAAGGGGCAGAATCCAAGCCGCAGTTTCGGTGCGTCGCCCATGGCCGTTTGGAGCGCCTTTCGAGGCGTGTTGCCGTTCAAAGGTATCGGACCCGGCTCGGCCAACCAATCCATCCACGACATAGCGGCGACCTTCATTCGCAGCAATGCGGCGGCGAATTTCTACCAGGACAATGCGCGCGAGCCCGACGCGCCGGCGCGCCGGCATATCGAATGATCGCCAACGCCCGGATGTACTCGGTCAGCCCCGAGGCCGCGGGGCTGTGGCGCACGTTGCTCTGCACCGTGATCGAACACGCCGGCCTCGACATCCAGCTGCTCGAACACACCGAACCCGATTCCATCAGCGAGCTGTGGCAACGCCCTGACCAGGCGGCCGTCTTCATGTGCGGCCTGCCTTTCTCGCTGTCCCAACCTCGCCCGAAACTCATCGCGGCGCCGGTCCCCTCGCCGCCCGAGTTTCGCGGCCTGCCGCAATATTGGAGCGAAATGGTGGTGCGCAAGGACAGCGCCTTTGAGACCATCGAGGACACCTTCGGCGGCCGGATCGCTCTGACCGTGCCGGACTCCCAGTCCGGATGCCTGGCCGCGCTGTACTACCTCATGACCGTTGCCAAGAGATTTCCGCTTTATCGGGAGGTCATTGCGCCGCAAGTCACGCCGCTTGGCGCCATGTCGGCAGTGATTGAAGGTGCGGCGGATATCGCGCCCATCGATTCCTATGCCTTTTGCTTGTTGCAAAAGTACCGCTGGGACTTGACGTCCCAGGTGCGCAGCGTCGCGCGCACGCCGCGCACGCCGATTCCGCCCCTGGTGGCGTCGAGGGACGGATTGGAGTCTTTGCAAGCAGCCTTCCTGGGAGCCCATCGAGTCGCCGCCCTTGCGCCGTTGATGGCAGGCCTCATGCTGGAGCGATTCGTGCGTCCGGATCCCGATTCGTATGATGCGTTGCGGTCAAATTTCGCGACCGCCACCCGGTACTGGCATGACCATCGCCTCGCGGCGCGGAGCCATCCGGCCTTCGCGTCAACCGAAGCGCCTTTCGCAACTTGAGCCCTTAAACGGTAGACTTGGGTTCGAGAGCCAGTCATGCATTTCTTGAAGCAAAAGTATTTCCAAGTCGACGGACCTACCTGGTTGGTCGCGTGCGTGCTGTATGGCGCCTGGATACTCCTGGTCTGGTTCAACGCTTTGCTGCCCTGGTGGGTCATCATGCCGGTGGGCGCCTATCTCCTTGCCTGGCACTTCTCTCTGCAGCATGAAGCGATTCATTCCTTTCGCGGCGTGCCCGCGTGGCTGCGCTTCGCCGTGGTATTTCCTCCCTTGGGCCTGTGGTTTCCCTATGCGCTCTATCGAAAGAGCCATACAACGCATCATCGCGACATCAATCTGACTATTCCGGGCGTGGACACCGAGTCGTACTATGTACGTCAGGCGGATTGGGCGCGCATGGGACGGCTACAGCGAGGCTTGCTGTGGTTCAACCAGACCATGGCGGGACGATTGTTGATCGGTCCGGTGCTGCGCCTGTGGACTCTGGTCATCCGGGAAACCCAGCGCGTGCGGCAAGGCGACACCAGTCATTTGCCGCACTGGGCCGTGCACGTGGTCGCGGTCGGGCTTCTCTTTTGGTTCATATCCGGCGTCTGCGGCTTTCCGTGGTGGCAGTACTGCCTGCTCGTGGCCTACCCGGGCTTGAGCCTGGGGTTGCTGCGGGCGTTTACCGAACACCGTGCGGCGGAAGACTCGCAGGAGCGTACCGCGGCCGTGGAATCGAACGCGCTGTTCGGTATGATGTACCTGTACAACAATTTACACGTTGCGCATCACTTGAAGCCCGCCATGCCCTGGTACCAAATCCCGCGCTTCTATCGGGAAAATCGCGCCGAACTGCTGGCGAACAACGGACAGTTCGTCTACAAGGGATATGCCGTGCTGGCCCGGCGGTATTTCCTGGCCCCCGTGTTCAGCCCCGTTCATCCCATCCTGTAGCGCCCGCGTTGCCCGGCAAAACACGAGCGATCGTCGCCACCTCGATCGGCAATATGCTGGAGTGGTATGACTTCACCGTCTACGCACTGTTCGCCGGCTACATCGCCGCCAATTTCTTTCCCGGCGGTGATGCCACGACGCGCTTGCTCAAAACCTTTCTCGTCTTCGGCCTCGGGTTCGTGGTGCGCCCCTTGGGCGCAGTGCTGATCGGCAATTTTGGCGACCGCGCCGGGCGCAAAGCCGCGCTCACCTTGACCATCCTGTTGATGGCCGCCGGCACGGGAATCATCGCGTGTTCCCCTACCTATGCGTCCATCGGCATGGGCGCTCCCCTTCTGCTGTTGCTCGGACGCGTGCTGCAAGGGTTTTCGGCGGGCGGCGAGGTGGGCGGCGCCACGGCCTATTTATTGGAGAGTGCCGACCTCGAGCAACGCGGCCGCGTCGCCTCGTGGCTCGAGGCCAGCATGGGGATGGCCAACATATTGGGCGCACTGGCGGCGTTCTCGGTCACCTCCCTTTTGAGCCCGAGCGAGGTGCAATCCTGGGGCTGGCGGATTCCCTTTATCTTCGGATTGGCGATCGCCCCGGTCGGGCTGTACCTGCGCCGGACCCTCGATGAAACGGAGGCATTCCAGGCCGAAACCGACCGACGAGCCAAGGATCAGGCCTCCGGACGAGCACCCTTGCTCGAGATATTTCGACATCATGGCCGCAGGCTGTTCGTCGGTTTTTGCGTCGCCGTTCTCTGGGCGGTCGCCGTGTACGTGCTGATGATTTTCCTGCCCACCTACGTGCAGCATCCCGACACGTTCAATTTCAGCGCTGCCCAAGCCTTCGGCGCGTCGCTGATCGGCAATATTCCCTTCGTCATCGGCTGCGTCTGGTTCGGCTCCCTGTCGGATCGAATCGGCAGGCGCCTCAGTTTATTCCTGAGCGCGACGCTGCTCCTCGTGTCGGTGCTGCCGCTGTTCCTGTGGCTGAAGGCCGATCCGACGCTGCCGACCCTCATCATCGTTCAATCCATCGTATGCATCTTGGTGGCGAGTTTCGTCGGCGTCGCTCCGGCGGCGCTGTCGGAAATTTTCCCGACCGGCGTGCGCTCGACCGGAACCTCCCTGGTGTACAACGGGGCATTCACCCTGTTCGGCGGCTTCGCGCCCATGATACTGACCTGGCTCACGCAGCGATCGGGCGGCTCGATTTATTCGCCGGCCTGGTATGTGATGCTGGCGGCCGGTGTGGCGTTGACTGCGATTCCCTTCCTCAGGAGCAGCAATACCCCGCCGGCTCTGGAGCCCGCGGGCTATCCCCTCGTGTGATCATCGGCAACGCCAACGCTTATTGGGAGGAGAATACCGTGCCGGACCGTCCGAATTTTCTGATATTGATGGCGGATCAGCTGACCGCGCGCGCGCTCCCGGCCTACGGCAATCGGATCGCGAAGACGCCGCACATCGATGCGCTGGCCGCCGCCGGGGTGGTGTTCGACTCGTTTTATTGCAACAGCCCACTGTGCGCGCCGTCGCGATTTTCATTCCTGTCCGGCCGCCAGGTGTCCGCCATCGGCGCCTACGACAACGCCGCGGAATTCCCGGCGCAGGTGCCCACCTTCGCGCATTATCTGCGCCGCAGCGGCTACCAGACGGTGCTGAGCGGCAAGATGCATTTTTGCGGCGCGGATCAGCTGCATGGATTCGAAGAACGCCTGACCACCGACATCTATCCCGCCGATTTCGGCTGGACGCCGGACTGGACTCGATTCGAGCACCGGCCGAGCTGGTATCACAGCATGGAATCCGTCACTCAGGCGGGCCCTTGCACGCGGACCAACCAGATCGACTTCGACGACGAGGTGATCTTCAACGCGCGTCAGAAGCTATTCGACATGGCAAGAGCCAAGGATCGGCGGCCCTTTTGCATGGTCGCCTCGATGACTCATCCGCACGATCCCTACGTGATTCCGCAACGCTACTGGGATCGATATGCCGGGGTTGATATCGACATGCCGCGAGTACGCATGGCCGCCGATGAGCTGGATCCGCATTCGAGGCGCCTGCGCCATGTCTGCGGTCTCGAGCTGCTGCCCGTGAACGAGCGGCAAATCCGCGACGCTCGACGCGCCTACTATGGCGCGGTGTCCTATGTCGACGATCAAGTCGGTGTGCTGCTGTCCACGCTTGCCGATGCGCGCTTCGCCGACAACACCATCGTGCTGTTGCTCGCCGATCACGGCGACATGCTGGGCGAGCGCGGGCTTTGGTACAAGATGAGTTTCTTCGAGCCGGCGTGCCGGATCCCCTTGATCGTGCACGCACCGCGGCGCTTCGCCGCGCGGCGCGTGGCCAATTCGGCGTCGCTCGTCGACATTCTGCCCACCTTGTGCGAACTGGCCGGCGAGGCGGGCGCGCAGTATGCAACGCCGCTCGACGGCGCCAGCCTATTGCCGCAGCTCGCGGGCGCCTCGGGGAAGGACGAGGTCATCGGCGAGTATCTCGCCGAAGGAGCGATTGCTCCTCTGGCGATGATCAAGCGCGGGCGCTATAAATTCGTGCATTCTCCCGTTGATCCGGATCAACTCTACGACTTGTTCGATGATCCGGACGAGCTGCGAAATCTGGCGCCTCAAGCGGCGTTCGCGGCGCGCGTGCAAGAGTTTCGCGCCGAGGCGGCGCGGCGCTGGGACATGCCTGCGCTGCATGCCGCGGTCATCGCCAGCCAGCAGCGCCGCCATCTCGTCTACGATGCCCTGCGCCGCGGGCGGTACACGCCATGGGACTTCCAGCCGGTCCGCGATGCCAGTCGCCTGTATGTCCGCAATGATCAGGAACTCGGCGATCTGGAAGCCATGGCAAGATTTCCGCCGTTTCGCCCTTGATTGGCGCGCGGGCGCCGGCGTGCTACGCCAAACACCGCAGCAAGCATTCCGTGAGGTCCACGGTAATCGATCCATCCGGATCCAAGCTGGGGTTGAATATCGTCACGTCCAATCCGACGACCCGCCCGGATCCCAGAAACGAACGCACACTCGTCTCGAACTCGTCCCAGGTCAACCCATCCGGACGCCGATAGTCAACCGCAGGCATGATGGCATCATCAAGGACATCAACATCGAGATGCAGCCAGACCCCGGAGAGTTCAGGTCGTTTCACCGCCCGGAGCGACTTGGACAATGCCGCATCGATACCCATGCGCCGGATTTCCGGGAGCTCCATTTCCAGGATTCCTGCGGGAGTCGGCATTCGACCGCGCAGGTGTCCGTCGCTCGCGTCCCGAGTTCCGAAGACGACCGTATCGCCGGCGCGCACGTAGGGCCGTAGCTCATCGATGTTGGTCAGGAACTCGGGCCCTACGCCCACACACTGAGCAAGATCCATCGCCGCCGCTTCGCCGGTTGGATAGGCCCCAGGCTCATAACAGTCATTGTGCCCATCGACGAACAGAAGTCCAAAGCGGCCTCGGCGCCGCAGGGCCAAGACATTGCCGAGCAAGATGCTGCAGTCGCCCCCAAGAACGATCGGGAATTGCCCTGCATCAATCGCCCGGCCGACGGGATCGGCGAGAGAGCGCGTGTATGCGGCAATCGCTCGCGCGTTCATGATCCGAGTTTCTGGATCTGGAACCGGATCGTACGGCGGCGGCACGACGCGGCTCACCACCGGGGCTCCTAGTCTTTCGGCAAACCCCGCGCCGATCAGAGCCGCTGACAGTTTCTCCACGCCACCCGGGTGCAGACCGAGGTTGGTGGGGGCCGTTATGATCACGTGGTTTCGCATGGCGTCACCGGGCCGGACGGCCGATCCACTTCTCAACGTCTGGAACTGAGTACTTGCTCAGGCGATCCAGCAGACGCTCGGGGTCCGTGTCCGACAACAACATGTCGCGGTGGACATTGCGAAGGAAACCCTCCGACACGGCTTTGTCAGCCATCGCGAGCAACGGATCGTAATATCCGTCCACATTTAGTACGGCGCACGCTTTTTGCTGAATCCCAAGTTGAGACCAGGTAAGAACCTCAAAAAATTCTTCCCACGTCCCAAATCCTCCGGGCAGAGACACAAAGGCATCCGACAGATCCGCCATCACGGATTTGCGGCCATGCATGGAATCGACAACGCGCAACTCCGTGAGCCCCGTGTGGGCAAGCTCCTTGTTGGCGAGAGCCTGGGGAATGACACCGATGACGCGTCCGCCTTCGTTCAAGCACGCGTTCGCCAATGTGCCCATGAGGCCAACGTTGCCGCCGCCATACACAAGCTCGATGCCACGCCGGCCGAGGAGCCGTCCAAGAACTTGCGCCGCCGCCTGATACTCTCGCCGAGTTCCCGAACTCGACCCGCAAAACACGCATATTCGTCGAATCATCCTCGCATTGTAGGATAAATGCGGCCTACCCGGTCGGCGCCACGCGTTGCGTGAATGCCCGCAACTCCGGCCGCGCGTCGGTCCATAGCTCGTAAGAATCCGCCTCGTCTTCCTCCCGGGCGTCGTCGGCGAGGCGCAATACCAGCACGCGGCTGCCTGCGATGTAACGCAACAATTCCAACGACACGGGATAGGCGGCTTGCTCGAAATGTGATGCGGCCGGCGCGAGCAGCTGCCGCTTCGCCCGCAGATCCCCGGGCAGTGCGGCATCGGGCTTCAGGCGAATTCGCCGGCCGTCCGCGATCAGCTCGATTGCCATCGCCGCCGACGCTGGCGCCGCCGCTTTGCGCCGATCGATGGTCGACCAGAAATAGCCGATCAAGTAGAGCTGCGCCTGGCCGCTGCGATCCACTTCCGCAGCCGCCAGACTCACATAATCACGCGCATGCGCCGCCAGCGTCGAACGCTCCATGGCGAATGTGAATGCCTGATGCATCACGGTGATGTTGGCGCCGGTGCGCTCGTCCAGGAATTCATCGGTCGCCGGACCCGCAGCGGCGGCGCAGGCCGCGACACCGGTGCACAGGGCGGCGATGGCGGCCAACCGGCACTGCAATGTTTGGGAAAAAATTCTCACGGCGTCAAAACCCGAGCCGGTAGCCGAGGGAGACGTAGTATCGCTTGGCAGTCTGGTTGTCGAGCGGATTCTGCATGTCGCGTCTGCCAATATCGCCGCCGGCTTCGAACTCGATCAGCGTCCTGGAACGAAGGCGCTCCAGCCGCACGGAGGGCAAGTACCCCATCTCGGTGGACTGGTCGCTCACGTAGTGTATCCGCTCGAGCTGCAGGCGCGGCCCGATGCGCCAGTAACCCCACAAGGGCAGTCGGCTGCTGATGCCGATGCTGTCGGTCGTCGCGCTTGCGCTGCGCTCGTAACGCAGCGAACACACGTGCAAGTCGCTGGGCCGCCACAAACTTGATCCGAATATTTGAACTTGAAACGCTCGGTCGGTTCCGCTGGCGGCGGTGGCCGGAACATTGCCCGACGCGGGTGTGGCGCCGACCTTGGTCATGTAAACGTCGGTGCTGAACTGGAATCGCTGGCCGATTGGGCGCGTCAGGGATGCTGCGTAGACATCGCTCGTCGCCGTTCTGTCTCGCGCCAGCTGTTCGGTCTGTGCCGGGGTGAAATTGACCAAGAGCTGATTGATGTTCGACACCGGCTGCCCGATCAACGCGTTGTGCAGCGTGAGTATCGGCGTTTCACGGTGATCCAAGTTGACGCTGGCCGTCCATGACGCCGGCAGCGCGAATCCGCCGATGACGGTCGCGCTATTGAGGCTCTTGAAGAAAATATCGTAGTCAAGCAGCGCGATCAGCGACCGTCCGGGCCGAAAATAGCGAGTCTCGAGCCCGACTGCGCGCCGATCGACATGTCCGTCCAATGATTGTTCGAGCGCATAGGTGGAGAAGTCCCAGCTTTGGGCAAACGTGCCGAAATTAGCGGAGATTCCCGCGAATTCACGATTCGTCCGGACACCCTGCTCCGGGAGGTCGACCGGGTAGCCGACGGTGGCATTGATGGTGAGCTGCGGCTGCACGCGATAGGTCAGCCAAGCGCCGTCGAATGTGCCGAAAATGCCGTCCGCTCCGCGCGACTGGCGTCCGAACCGTCCCGTGAGATCGATCCGCTTGTCGGTCAGTTCCATGAACGCCGCATTGATTTGCGACTGATTCCCCGGCGCGCCTGCGCTGGTCAGCATGTTCCTCGTGTAGCCGGCATACATTCGTCCCAGGAAATCATAGCGCTCGCCGCGGCGCCGGGCGAGAAAATCCGCATTATTGATGAGTGCATTGTCGCTGGACTGATTGAAGCTGACCCCGGAGGATTTGACGTCTTCTTGATCTCTGCGGTAGAGCTGCGACACGCCGCCGGAATACGTCCACGCCGGCGCGGCTTCGCGTGCGCCGTTGCGTGAACGCGGCTTGCGTCCCGCGAGTGCCAGCGCCTTCAGCCGGGCGGTGACGCGCGCTGCGGCCTCGCCCTGCGGATAGCGCCGCAGGTATTCCTCGTATTCGGCCTTCGCCTGCGCCAGTTGTCCCGACCGCTCCCGCGTCAGGCCCAGCAATTCCTGCGCCCGGGCGCGGTCGGGATATTCCGGCTGGCGCACCAGCACCGTGAGCAGCTCGACCGCGCGGCTGAAGTTGCGCGCCGACAGTTGCGACTGAGCATCACTCAGAATGTGTGCGCGCTCCGCATCGGTGAGCGGCGGATCGGGCGTCGCAGGCGCGGCCGGAGGCACCGTGGGAGGGACTTCGCCGGGGGCGCCCGCTGCTTCCTCGTCCTCGCCGATTGCGAGCCAGGCCCTGGGAAAGGTGTGCTGCGCCGTCAGCAGCAACTGCTCCGCATCCTTGCGTGCCAACACCGGACCCAACCGCAGCCGATACCAGACGGTGCCATCGAGGACGATCTTCGATACGTAGGCGGGTACCTTGAATTGCGTGCTGGCGGCGGAAATTTCCTCCGCGGAAAACGCCGCGGTGCGCGAATCCAGATTCACCGCGAACAATGCGCTCGGTAGCGTTTCTTCCGGGACGAACCCTCTGCCTTTGGGCTGCGCCTCGATGATGCGGATCACGAATCCGCGTTGATTGCCGGTCGGTGCGACGACATATGTCGTTGGCTTCTGCCAATTCAAAATGAGATTGACCTCGCCGGGTGCGCCGTCCTCCACGCGTACGGTTTTGAGGAATTCCTCTGCGCCGGAGACCGACGGCAATTCGCTGAGCCCGGAAAAAATCTGGCCCAAGCCGCAATCGGCGCCGGGCCTGAATCGCACTTGAGTTTCCGTGCCAACGCTCGCCGGCATGTGCATGATGTAGCGCATGGTGCAGTTGAATTGGATGGTCACGTTGACGTGCTCATCGCGCCGGGAGGCGTCGATCAGGTCGATCAAGCGGCCTGCAAACTGCGCGAACGCCGGCCGGCCGAGACTGCCAAGGACAATCATCAGAACGGCCGCAATCAATACTCGCGCACGTGCGGCCGACGGCCCTTTAGAACTGACCACTGTTCACCCGGTGCTGCGGTCCCGGCCGAAATTTGGTTATCGTCTTCAGTGTGGCATCGGAATACACATGACAGGAGCCGGTGCAATTCTGCAGATCGCGGGCCGTATACTTGACGTTGCCGTATTTCGGGTGCGGTGCCGGTTGATAATTGCGCTCGTGACACGCCGCGCACGCCGGAGCCTCCGCGGGAAAAGGCCACGCGACTTGGTTCGTGTTGCCGGTGTGACAATTGACGCAGTTCAAGTCCGCGGCGTGATCGCCGGGGTAATGCAAGCCCGCGTGACGATAGGCCACCGTGAACCATGTCGATGTATTGTGGCAAGTCGCACAATCGAGTGCCGTGAGCATGTGGCCGGCGGACTTGCCGCCCGCGCCAGCTCCGTTGTGGCAGGTTTGGCAGGATCCGCCGACTCCCGTGTGCAGGTAGATGGCCGGCATCCAGGCGATCGTCGAGTGGCAGGTGCCGCAGGCCAACGCGGTGCGTACATGAGTGGCCGGCCGACCGGTCGCATGGATGGCGTCATGGCAGGCGGCGCACGCGGGCGCAACTCCCTGATGTTCGAAGCGGGCGGGCATCCAGGCGATCGTGGTATGACAGTTGTCGCAGCTGTTGTTGCTTTGAACATGAGCGGCGCCCTTGCCCGCGGCATTGACCCCGTTATGGCAGGCGGCGCAGTTGCCGCCGGTGCCGGTATGGGCGAAGAGTTGACCGCCGCTCGTGGCCGTGCCGGCGAGTGCTGTGCTCGTGGCCGCGTCGCTGCCGCTGGTAATCGCTTGCGCCGTGCGGCGTGTGCCCGGACCCGGCGCAATGGAGCCGCCCTTGGCGTTGCCCCAGTCGCTGGTGCCGTGGCAGTTCTTGCAGTCCTGACCGGTATGGTGGCCCTTCGGCCGATCTTGAACTTTTACGCCAAACCAGGACATGCCGGTTTCGTGGCAGGCGTCGCAGGCCATTGCCGCCACTGCAGTGTGATTCATTGGGGTCCCCGAAAACGTCGTGAACACCGCGGCGGCATGACAGCTCTCGCACGGAATGCTGCCCGTCGGAATGTGATTGGCGGGCGGCTCTTTCGGTACGATGTTGGCAAAGCTCAAGCCCGTGCCGTGACACAGGATGCAATTGCCGGTGATGCCCGTGTGGTTCATCGCATAAACGGTATAGTCGTTGGGGTTCGTGTGGCACAGGGTGCACGGCTGCGAGGTCGGGATATGATTGGCGGGCTTGGCATTGACGCCCAGAGTGAAGGACACCGTCGAGGCGTGGCAGTTAGAGCACTCGCCGGTCGTCGGATGGCTCGCGTCCTGTGCGGCCGTCGGGCGATCGACCATGGTGACACCAACCCAACTCATGCCGGTCTCATGGCAGCTCGAGCAATTGGACGTAATGCCCTTGTGATTCATCGCCGTGCCCGGCCCAAACGCCGTGGTCGACAAATGGCACACACCGCAGTCTTGCGAGGTTGGGAAATGGTTGACGGGCAGCCCCGTGGCGATCGTGCCGTTGTGGCATGAGCTGCAGCTGCCCACGACCTGCGTGTGATCGACCTTCACCGCCGGGGTCCATGTGGCAGTGGAATGACAGGCGCTGCACAGATTGGAACTCGCGATGTGCGTGGCCGATTTGCCGGTGGCGATCGTGCCGTTGTGGCACGCCACGCAGTTGCTGATGTTGCCGTTGTGCATGCCGTTGGCGGGGAGCCAGGCAATGGTCGAGTGGCAGGTACTGCAATCGTCGGACGTCGGAATGTGATTACCGGGCTTGCCGGTGGCGATGGTGCCGTTGTGGCAGGTGGAACAGCTGCCCGTGACCAGCGAGTGATCGAATTTGACCACGGGATTCCAACCGAAGATCGAATGGCAGGCATCGCATTGATTCGATGATGCTATGTGATTGGCCGGCTTGCCGACGGCGATCACGCCGTTGTGGCAGGTGGCGCAGCTGCCCTGCACCTCCCGGTGATCGAATCGGCTGGCGGGATTCCAGGCGACGTCGGTGTGGCAGGCGTCGCATCGGTCGGTGCTGAGCACATGAGTCTGGGGCTTGAAAGTCGCCGTGATCCGGGCTCCTCGCCGATGGCAGGAGGCACAGTCGCGCGGTGTCCCCTTGAATACGGCGCCGACGTGACAAGATTCGCACGGTACATTCAGGTGGGCGTTGAGCAATTCGAAACCCGTGGTCAGGTGATCGAATTTCGCCGGACCGATCTGCGTGCCCGCCGCGGGGAGCGCAAGGCCGACCGTCAGCAGCCAAAGCGCCAGTGCCGGAACATGAGTGCGCGGTTCGGACATATGCCACTAGTGAATTCGGGCCGCCGAGAAGTTCGAGGTGCTGTGGCAGCGCTCGCATTGACGTCCGTACTCTCCGACGTGAATGTCGTCCTTTGCGTGGCAGGAGGCGCAGTCGGCCGACAGCTTGACCTTCTTGGGCGGTTCACGATGGCAGCCGGCGCAATCGAGTTTGCGATGCGCCCCGGTGAGTGCGAATCCGGTCTGCCTGGCATGATCGAATTCCCAGATGTTCCAACCGTTCGGCGAATGGCACGACGCGCACTCCTCGCCCAGAGAACCTTTGTGAACGTCCTGGGCCCGGTGGCACGCGAAGCAGCGGGTGGCGGCGTCCGCAAAATTCAAACTGGAATGACACTGCGCGCAGCTCGTCAACACGTGTTGCCCGAGCAGCGGATACTTGGTCAGGTCGTGGTCGAAACGCACGCGGCCCCGCCAGCTCTCATTGCCATGGCATTGATCGCAGGCGCTTCCGAGCTTGCCGCCGTGCGGGTCCTGCGCGCGGTGGCAGCCGGCACAGTCGGTGCTGAGTTTTTGCGTCGCGGTGTCGGCCGTATGGCAGCCATGGCAGTCGAGGCGCGCATGCGCCCCTACCAGCGCGAACTTGGCGAGCTTGGCGTGATCGTACCCGTCCGGCTTCCAGCGCACCTCGCCGTGGCAGCTTGCGCAGTCGCGGCCGAAGCGTCCCGCATGCACATCCTGCGATCGGTGACAGCCGTTGCAATCCTTGGAGAGCTTATCCTTGAAGGTGCCGGTGACGTGACAGGCCGCGCACTCCAGATCGCCGTGAGCTCCCTGCAGGGCGAAACCGGTTTCGCGCGCATGATCGAACTTCGCGGTCTGCCAGCCCACGCCGGTGTGACATTTGCCGCAATCCTCGCCGCGGCTGCCTTTGTGAACGTCGTCCGGTGCATGGCAATCGACGCAGCGCTTAGGGACGCCTTTGTAGCGCGCGCCGAAGTGGCAGGCGTTGCATTCGATCTTGCGGTGCGCGTCGCGCAGGGGGAAGTCGGTCTTGGAGTGATCGAAGCGCGCGGCGCTCCAAGCGGTCGAGTCGTGACAATCGGCGCATCTTTCACCCAGGGCCCCCTTGTGCACGTCCTGCCCGCGATGGCAGGCTGCGCAAGCGGTATCCGCCTTGCGGTAGGCTTCGCCTTTCCGGTGGCAAGCGCCGCACTCCATCCCGATATGGGCACCCTGCAGCGCGAAATCCGTGAGGCTGTGATCGAAGCCGGCCGCGCTGAAATCGACGATATCGCCGTCGCGTCCCTTGTGTTCGGTGTGACAGGCGCGGCACTGGCTTTTCTCGCGGTTCGGCATATGGCCATGCGCGCCGCGGCCCGCATGAATGTCCCCGGCGATGTCCTTGTGGCAATCCAGGCACAGCGGCGTCTGGCGCAGCCGGTCGGCGAGATCGTGGCAAGAGGCGCAATTTTCTTCGATCTTCGCGTGCGCCGCGCTCACGCGGCCGGGCATGAGCAATGTCTCCACCTTGCCCGCGGTCGCAGTGTTTGCCGATATGCTCGTGATGGTGGCCAGCATTGCCATGAAAATCCTCGGTCCAAGTCGGCCTTGCACGTCGGTGGACTTACGGGGCGCTATTGCTCGATCACGTCGCGGATCACGACACGGACCGGCTTGCCGCTTCTCGGATCGATTTCGCCGCTCGCACCCTGCAAATCTCCTCGCTGCGCCAGTGGTTGTCCGCCTCCCGAGATTCGCGCCTCGACGATCACGGATTGAAACTTCGATAAACTTCTCTGCGGCAGCATGGCCTGGGAGTCGTCGAGGGAAAATTTCGCCGGCCAAGACCCCACATTGGTGCGCACCACCGCCAGCGGGGGACCCGGCGAGTCCACTGATTTGGCGAATACGAACAGCGTCATGCCGGCGGCCGCCTTCGCAAGCAGCTTCGGATCGATATCGACTTCGCCGCTGATGTGAGCGCGGGAACGGCTGTCGATGTCCGAAGGCGCGGCCGCCGCACCGGCGGCAAGCTGCCGAGCTTCCGCGATATTGGAGGCGACGATGGACGCATCGGGCGAATCCGCGGGCAGGACTGCGGCCAGGTGCTGCCAAACGCCCTGCGCTTCGGAGTAGCGATGCTGCTCGTGCAGCAAGCTCGCCTGCAGCCAGAGCGCCTTGGGATGATCCGGATCGAGGCGCAGTGCCTTTTGCAGGAAACCGGCCGGAGCGCCTTGAAGCCGGCCGCCGCTTGCCGACGCGGCCGCGTCGGCATAATTGGCCCACGCGTCCGCGGTCATGGCATGTAGCTCGGCGGCCCGTCGATACGCGTCGGCCGCCCGCGGATAGTCGCGCGTCAGGCGATACTTTTCGGCTTGCGCCAATAGCTGCTGAGCCGCCGCAGATGGCGCGACGGGTGTCGGGTTCGCGACGTCCGCGCTCGCAGATCCGTCCGTACTCGATTCGCCCGCGGCGCGTGCGCGCGCGGCCGCAGCCTCGGTGCCGCGCCCCAAATAGTCATACGACTGTGCGAGCAGCGACCAATCGGCGCTGGTGCCGCCTTGGTTCTCGAGACGCAGGGCGAGCTTCTGCGTCGCCGCTTCCACCGACTCGGTGCCGGCGGCGCCGGCATCGCCCGGAGTGTTCGCCCGCTGGGAATGCGCCGCCGCGAGGCCGACCGCATCGGGCCGACCCCATGCCGAGTATAGAACGAGGGCCGCGCCGGCAATGAGCGCCGCGGCGGCGATTGCGAGCAGCGCGGCGCTGCGTGCCCGTTGCAGCTCGCGCAGCCGCCGATAGAGCGGCAATGAAAGCAGGCATGCGGCGCCGCCGGCCATGACGCCCGCAACGAACCAGAATGCGGCGTGCGCTGTCATCACGCAGCACCGGCGCAATCGACAAAAACACGAACAGACATAATCCATCCCGTTTAGATTTATAGCGAACAATGCTGAATGTATCGCAGGACAAACACGTCGTAACGATGTCGCAACACACCGACCCAAAACGTCGCCATATGCCGACGCGAACGTCGCCATACGCCGACTTTCAAACGCGTTGATGCTTGCGCCCATGTGAATTAATTCACACGCAACGGCGTCGCAAGATTTTCTCGCCGCACTCTTCAGAAAAACGTGATAAACCTATGCGTCATGAAGCGCGCCACCATCGTCGGTATGGGGACTGCATGCTCATTGCTGCTGACCACCGGCAGCCCTGCGTGTTTGGGCGCCAATGCGCGAAACTTTTCGAACGAAGCTCTCGAGCCGGTGCGCGCCGCGGTGCGCGCCAAGCAGTTCGAGCGGGCGATCGGCGAACTGGAAGGACAGGCGCAGCGAGGCTCCGCCGACGCGCAATATCTCTTGGGGTTGGCATACCTCAACGGACTCGACCGCGAGCCCGATCCCTTGTCGGCGCGACGCTGGCTGCGGATGGCCGCGGAACACGGCCATGCCGGCGCCGAATTCGTATTATCGAGCGTGCTGTTTCGAGGTGAGAAAAGCGAAATCGCGGAAGCCCAACAATGGCTCGAACGCGCGGCGCGCGCCGGAAATGCGCAGGCGCAGAAAGCGGTCCAGCAAAATCGATTGCCGCTCGCGCCGGATCGGCAGGCCGCGTTGACCGACCCCGGCCTGCTGCGGGATCTGCTCATGTGGGCGGCAGAGTCCAATAATGTCGATCTGCTGCGCCTCGCGCCACACAGCGTAACTGTCGACGCTCAGGATGCCTTCGGCAGAACTGCATTGAGCCGCGCCGCCGCAGCGGGAGCGATGGATACCTTGTCATGGTTGCTTGCTGCCCATGCCAAAGTGGATCTGCCGGATCGGTATGGCGGCACGCCTCTGATGCGCGCTGCCGCGGGATCCAACCCCGAGGCGAGCCGCCGGCTGCTGGCGAACGGCGCGGACCCCAAACTCGCCGACTCCGGCGGCAATACGCCCTTGATGTACGCCGCGCGCGCAAATCGTCCCGAGCAAATAAATATTCTGCTTGCGGCCGGCTCGCCCGCCGCGGCTGTCAATGCACAAGGATGGTCGGCACTCGACGTCGCAATGCGAAGCGATGGCGGCGCGGCGGCGGCGTCGTTGCGTGCCGTGGGCGCCCGGCCGGCGCTCGCGGCCGGATTGCCGGCGGTGTCCGGCGAGAAGGGCATCGATTACGCGCGTTACGCGCGTCCGAACGCGCTTTACCGCGGCTGGACCCCGCTGTCTCTTGCCATCAGCCGGGATGATGTGATCAAGCTCACCGAGCTTCTTGAATCGGGCGCCGATGGCAAGGCGCAGTCACCCAGCGGCGACAGTGCCTTGCAAATCGCCGTCCAGTCGAATGCGCTCAAATGCGTGCCGGTACTGGTCAAGCATGGGTTGGACCCGGGCATCTCCGGCGCCGCGGGCCAAACGCCTCTGGCCTATGCGGTCGCTCATGGCGCCGGACCGACCGTACAGGTGCTGCTGACGGCAGGGATCAGCCCGGATGTGCACGCGCGCACCGAGCCGCCGCCACTGGTCACGGCCGCGATCGGCGCAAACACCCGGATGCTCGAGATGCTGCTCAATGCCAAGGCGAACGTCAATTTGGCCGATGCGCACGGGTTGACCGCCCTGATGATCGCGGCGCAGAGCGGTCGCGCCGATATCGCTGCGCTGTTGCTGGCACGCGGCGCCGATCCGACGGCGAAGAATCAGGCCGGGCAGACCGCGCTTTGGCTTGCAGCGAGCGCGGGCCGGACGGCGGTGGTGGATGCACTATTAACGCACAGCGCTCCTGTCGATCAGCCGGACCAGAACTCCGTGACGCCGCTGATGGCTGCCGCGGCCGCCGGGCACGCGGCGGCCGTGGTGAAATTGCTGGATCACGGCGCCGATGTCGGCGTGCGCTCACGCGCCGGCGCAACCTCATTGATTCTGGCTGCACAGCAAGGGCGGCTGGACGTTGTGCGCACGCTCGTGACGCACGCGGCCGAGTTGAATGTTCAAGACAGCTTCGGCGATACCGCTCTGATTGCCGCGAGCCGCGGTGGATACGAGGAGGTCTGCCGCATCTTGCTGGAGGCGGGGGCGGACGCGCGCCTGCGCAACACCGGCCGGGCTACCGCGGACGACGTCGCAAGACTGCGCGGATTTGACCGCGTCCAGAGAATTTTGCAGGCAACCTAGTACAGATGCACGGCGATGACGTGCACGATGCCGGCGATGACCAGCATGAAAAACAGCGGCAGATGCAGCACGTGCCACAGCGAGAACAGGCGCTCGTAGGCCTGGAAGGTGCCGACGCGGCGCGCGGCGTTCAAACGCCGATCGACGTATTCGCAGGCCACGGTATTCAGACGCTTGCGATGCTGGGCGAGCGTCGCCGATGCACGCGACGCGGCAATGAGCTCCAGGTGGATGTAGCGGCGCAGACGGTATCTCGCATTCATGCCCGATGCAGCCAGCAACACCGGACTCAATAATTTTAGGCCGGGCCACGCGCTCATTGTCATGAGGCGTTGCTCCGCCCTCTCCAGTCGATTGGCCAGATCCGGCAGGAACTGCACGGTCGTAGCCTGCCCGTGCAGGCGCTGAGCCGCAGCGCGCAATTCGGTCAATGTCGCACGATTGCCGTACAGGCCGTGATGAATCTGCGTGTAGAAATAGCGCCCGAACAATCCACTCCCCGAGACGACCAGCATGCAGACCAGGGCGACATTGCTGTTGGTCGCGCCGGTGCTGAAATTGGCATGAAACAGCACCAGCAGCGGACCGAGGACGCCCAACACCATATGGATCTTGAACCAGACCGGCATGCTTCCCAGGAATCCCAGCCAGCGCACGCGCTTGCGCAGCGGGTACAGCAGCAGCAGCAGCATCATGCTGCCGCCGACAACGCCCAGGGCGTAGCCGAGCCCGTATTGCGGCGAGATGTAGCGCGAGATCGGGAAATGCATGCCGAACCACAGCAGGGCGAGCACGAGTGCGCCGAACACGGCGCCGGCGGACAGCAATCGCCGGGGCCGAGCCGGGCTGGTCAGGGTCGCAGTGGGAGAGGCCATTGCGCTAGTCTACCTCGCGCAATTCACGGGGCATGCAATGTCGCCGCCAGGCGACTGAAAAATTGTGCAGAGCTGTTCACAATTCTGCATTGTCGATGCGTCTCGGTTCGAATCTATTTAGCATAAAGTCTGCACGGTCGATGCCGTGATCGACAGGGCGTGGTATTCGGTACTCCTATGTTTCCGATTGAAGTTCTCCTCTACGCGGTACCTGCGCTTGCCATCTGCGGGTTCTATTGGGCGCGCCATACTGCGCGCGAGCGGCGCACGAGCGAAGTCAAGCAGGCCGCATTGCAGGCCGGGCTGACGGAGCCCGCCTCATTGCACCCGCATATCGATCTGAAGACCTGCATTGGCTGCGGTGCATGCGCGGCCGCGTGCCCCGAGCAGGAAGGACATCACGTGCTGGGATTGCTGGAAGGCAAAATGCATCTGGTAAGTCCCGCTGATTGCATCGGTCACGGCGCCTGCAAGACCGCCTGTCCCGTGAATGCGATTACCCTGGTGTTCGGTACCGAGCGTCGCGGGCTGGATATTCCGGTGTTGAGCCCCGCGTTCGAGACGACGGTGCCCGGGATCTTTGTCGCCGGCGAGTTGGGCGGAATGGGCCTGATTCGCAACGCCCTGGAACAGGGCCGGCAAGCCGTCGACTTCGTGGTGCGGAATCGGCGCGCAACCAAGGACGCGGTGGACCTGCTGATCGTGGGGGCCGGACCCGCGGGATTCGCGGCCTCGCTGGCGGCGCTGCAGAAGAAGCTTCGCTTCGTAACCATCGAGCAAGATTCCCTCGGTGGGGCCGTATTCCAATATCCCAGGGCAAAGCTGGTGATGACGGCGCCGGCGGATCTGCCCATCGTCGGCAAGATGCAGTTCAAGCATACGTCGAAGGAGGATTTGTTGGCCTTCTGGCAAAACGCCGAACGCAAGGCGGGGCTCAAGATCAACTATCGCGAAAGGGTTGAATCGATCAAGAAATTGGACGACGGTGCCTTTGCCGTGCAAACCCAAAAACGGACCTACCGGGCGTCGAGCGTGCTGCTGGCGATTGGCCGGCGCGGCACGCCGCGAAAACTCGGCGTGCCCGGCGAAGAGTTGCCGAAAGTCGTCTACCGGCTGCTGGACCCCGAGCAATATCAGGGTCAGAGCGTGCTGGTGGTCGGCGGCGGCGACAGCGCGCTCGAGGCGGCGGCGAGTATCGCCGAGCTGCCTTCTGCCAGGGTCGCGCTGTCCTACCGCGGCGAGGCTTTTGATCGCGCCAAAGCTCTGAATCGCCAGCGCGTTGCGGGCGCCGACCAGGCGGGACGGTTGAAGGTACTGCTCGGCAGCAAGGTTCAGCGGATCACTCCGGAATCCGTGATCCTCGAATTGCGCGGCGAACCCTTGGTTTTGCAGAATGACGTCGTCATCGTCAGCGCGGGCGGCATACTGCCGACCGATTTCTTGAGGAGCGCCGGCATCGAGGTCGCCACCAAGTTCGGTACCGCCTGAGCGAATCCGTTTGCACGGCGCCGGATTTCTCGCCGTGCTAACACCGTTGAAATGACGATTGCAGACCGGGCTGAGCCCCACCACACGGATAAGCCTTTAGGCGCGAGGCGCTCCGCCCAAGCTCGGTCGAGCCGTCGCCTTTCAGCGCAGTCGCCGAGCCAGACCTCTCCAGTTGGTACGAGGCACGGATCAGCGCGCCGAAAGCGGCGGCATGAGGACCGAGTTGCACAGCCCGTATCCTTCCTCGCGAACGGGCGAGCCGTTGCGGGATACCAACAGCGACAATCCGGGGATGTGCTGGGCTTGCATTTCAGCGCGCACATAGCGAGCCACCTCATCGGCGGGCCGGTCCGCCGCAGCGAGCTGCGATGACAGAATGAAGCCGAGCGCCGAAAATCTCCATGGGAATTTCGGCAAGGCCGTGATGGGCATGGACGCTACCGCAGGCTGTGATCCGGCGTGCCGGGCGCGACCGTTTTGGCCATCCGGCCGTGGATGGCCCTTTGGCGGATGTCCTCGAAAGTCTTCTCCACCACTTCGCGGCCGCCGCGGCCGGCGTGATAGACGTTGGAAAGAAAATACAGCGTGCAAATCGCCGCATCCGTGAAGACGAAAACCGTGTCGATGAGATTGTTGTCCTGAAAATTGGGCGACGAGTCGCCGCGATACACGAGCTCGCAATTCTTGAACGTGCAGCCGTGAAATCCACAGCCGCTCAGTTCCAATCGTTCGCCGGTGAAGGTCTGATCCTGGTAGAACATCGCGGTGCTCCTGATGGCTGACGTCGGATATATGGACCCCGCGGCGGGGCGCTGTCAAGGGGCCGCTGCGGCGGCGAGGACCGCGTCTCGTTCACCGCGGCTGAGTATCTTCGCGGTTGCGACCGGAGCGCCGGTGTCTGCCGAAAAGAACGGCGTGCGCCGGTAGTCGCCATTGATGCGGACGCGCATTACCATGGGTATGAATCGCAGCATTCCGGCGATCATGGCGACCGGGCGCGGTTTCACGAATCCCTTGGCGCCCTTCGTGAAACTCCACATCCGTACGGGACCGAATGAGCCGTCCAAAGGGCGGTGCGAATTTTGCAGGCAGGTGTGCACGAGACCAACAAACGAGATGCGAAAATCCGCTAGGGTATTGCCGATGGGCGTATTGCAGCACTTGGCGTACCAGCGTACGAGACCCTTCTCGGTCAGGCGCATGCAAGCGAGAACTTGTTGACCCTCGGTCAAGCTCACGTTTGCGGGCACTGTCTGGATCACATCCGTTCCCCCCTGGGCGTCCAATATATCGGCAGGTCGGCCCAGGAAGTGTGCGAATGCCCGACAGTCCCTGCAGTAGCAGATGACCCGATTCACTCTCTCCGGGTGACGAATGTATCCCTTGAGAGTTCCGCAAGTACATTGCAACGGGTGATCCATATTGCGCCTCCGCCGCGCCGAAGCAAGCTCAAGCCGAAAGGGCCGCCGGTGAACCGGTGCTTCACATCAGCTTTTTTTTCGTGTCTTGCCCATGAAATCGCGCTTGCCGATCGGAAGCCCCTTCCAGCGCAGGATGCCGTAGACGGTCGTTGCATGGAAGTAGAAATTCGGTTGCGAGAAAGACAGCAGGAAATTCTCGGCGAGGTAATCGATATGCCGTTCGCCGAAGGCAAAGCGCATGTCGCGGCCCACGAAGGAGTCGATTTCGGCGGCCTCGATTGCCGCGAGGGCGCTCTGGGCTTCGCCGATTCGAGCCTTGAGTGCCGCGAAAGAGTCCGGGGGCGGCGTCGTGTCGGGCGAAAAGACACCCTTGCGGACTCCCTCGATGGCGCCGAGCGAGTGCACTACCGTCGATTTCACCTGATAGGCAAAGGGCAACATGTCTTGCGCGAGGCGAGCCTGAATGATGTCCGAAGGTGCGATCCCTTTGTCGGCGCAGAAGGCCTCCGCCTTGGCCAAAAGGCCGAAGACAGCCTCCAGGATCTGCCGGTAGGACGGGACGGTGGCGGCGTAGAGCGAAAAAGCCATGACATTTCCCCCTGAAGTTTGATCGGTTCAATGAAGATCCGCGACCGTGACACTGATCCATTCGAACAGGTGATGGGCATACACCCGCTCGACCAGCATGAGGAATTCTCCTGCTTGAACGCAAACCGTCATCACCTGCAGTTCCGCCAGGCGGCTGCTGCGGGCTTCCCCGAGGGCGGGGATGGAAGTGACTGCCCCCAGCCGCAGCAGTAAATCCCTGGCCTTGAGTCCCCGCAGGCGAAAAGCGCAGAGGCCGCCGGTCTGATCCACCATGCAGCCATCAACCTCGTCCGCCAATATTAGCTCGAGTTCGGCGAAGGCAGCCCCGTCCTTGGTCAGCAGCAGAGTCTCGGTCGGACTGCGCCAGGCGAGAATGACTTGCGCGCCGCTGGTTGCAAGGTCGATCTGAACGGCTCGCAGCGGTTCCGGCAGCGGCCGCCCGACGGACTCGCGCACCGCGGCCACAAATTTGTCCGCGGAGTCAAAATAGCGCAAGGACGCCGCCAGCAGTCCGCGCTCCTCGATGACGGACAGGCCGTCGATCTCCACGACGATGGGTTTGCGCTCCGGATCAGCCATGTAAACGTGCGCCCTCTGGATCGATGAAGGGCGCCTTGACCACTTCGGCGTCGATGAATTTCCCCAAGTGATGCACCCGGACCTTCTCGCCCTGCCGCTGTGTCCCGCGCGCCAACATACCGAGCGCGACGGGGCGGCCGAGTTCGGGACTCCAATAGCTCGAGGTGACGTGGCCTTCGGCTTGCGTCGGCGGCGCTGCGGCGCCGATCTGCGCGCCGACCGGCAGTAGCGTGCGCCCGTCGATCGGCGACAGCGCCACCAACTGAAATCGATTTGGATCGTGCGCCGCGGGCCGAAGCAGCGAGCGGCGGCCGACGAAATTCGCCGCCTTGCGTTCGATCGCGCGGGCAAAGCCGATATCCTGCGGCAGAGTCGTGCCGTCGGTGTCGGTGCCGATATGGATGAACCCCTTTTCGGTGCGCAGGATCTCGAGTGCTTCGATGCCGTAGGGCACGGCCGCGAATTCCCGCGCCCGGTCCCACAGGCGCTCGAGCAACGCTTCGACGTGATTCGCCGGCACATTGATCTCGTAACCCAGCTCGCCGCTGAAGCTGGCGCGCAGCACCCGCAATGCCACCCCGTCCAGCGCGGTCTCGCGCATCGTCATGTGTTTCATCGAGCTTGGCGCCAACGCGGGATCAAAACCCACCGAGGCCAGCCAGTCCCAGCTCTTCGGGCCGGCGACGGTCACATTGCCCCACCGCGAGGTGACCGGCGTCACCAACACCCTCAGTTGAGTGTATTCGCACTGCAGCCATTCCTCGAATGCCGCCGCCGTGCGCTCGACGCCCGCGCTGGTGGTATTCACCCAGTAGTGCACCGGCCCCAGGCGCGCCACGATGCCGTCATCGACGACGATGCCATTTTCGTTCAGCAACAATCCATAGCGTGCCTGGCCCGGCTTCAGGTTCGACATCGTTCCCAGGTACATGAGATCGAGAAAGTGCGCAGCGTCCGGACCGTAAATCTCGAGCTTGCCGAGCGGTGAGCCGTCGAGCAGACCGGCAGAGCGGCGCACCGTGCCGGCCTCGCGCTGGGCGGCGGTTTCCAAGGATTCGCCCGACAGCGGATAGGCCGCGGGCCGTACCCAGTTGCCGAATTGTTCGAACAGCGCGCCGCGCTTGCGGTGCAACTCTTGCGCCGGCAGAACTTTGAGCGGCCGGTACAAGGCCCCCACGCGCCGGCCCGCAAGCAGCCCGAGGGTGACCGGGGCGAAGGGAGGACGAAACTTCGTGGTGCCCACATCGGCGGGCTCGCGCCCGGTGTATTCACCCATCAAAACGAGCGCATTGACGTTGCTGGTCTTGCCTTGGTCGGTGCCCATGCCGGTGGTGGTGTAGCGCTTCAAATGCTCGACCGAGCGATAATTCTCCTGCGCGGCGAGACCGATGTCGCCGACGGAGACATCGTTTTGCAGATCGACGAATTGTTTCCCCCCGACGCCGGGTACCTGGGTGACGGCCAGCGACCGGCCGGCGCCGCCGACCGCCGCCGCCGGCACGGCTTGTCCCACGGCGAGTGCGCGCCCCAGTTCCGCCGCGTGATTCAGCGCCGTGTCCCGGTGAAATATTCCGGCGCAAGCGCCCGCGCTCCACACTCCGGGTGCCGCACCATCGGGTACGAACATTGCCGACGCTTCCAGCCAGAGTAATTTTCCCCCCGCCTGCGAATGCAAATGCACTGCGGGCGCGTGGCCGCCGGCGCTCAAAATCGCATCGCACTCCAGCCGCTCCGGCCGCGCACCTTCCGTCTCCGTCGAAATCACGGTGCAGTGGCGCACGGCCCGCGCGCCGCCGACTGCGGCGATGCCGGCACTCACGAAGCTGCGCACATGCACGGCTTCGGCGCCGGTGTCGGCACGCGGCCGACGATCGATCATTGCGACCACATTCACTCCCGCGCTGCGCAGGGAGGCGGCCACGTCGTAGGCGGAATCGCTGTTGGCCGCGATGACCACTCGCTGACCGCAGGCCACGCCGAAGGCGTGGGCATACTTGTCCGCCGCGCCGGCCAACATCACTCCGGGACGATCGTTGTTCGGGAAGATCATCGGACGTTCGAATGCGCCGGCGGCGACGATCACCGCGCGTGCGCGAATTTTCCACAGCCGCTCGCGAAGCACGCCGGCGTGGGCCGCCGCCGGCTGCAGGGTTTCGCGCGCGCACACCAGATTGTGGTCGTAAATCCCGAAGGCCAGGGTTCGTGTCATCGACCGCACTCCGCGGCGCTCGGCGCGCACGATCAGCTCGGCAATTTGGCGGTCGGCGCGCCAGGCGAGAGCGCCGCCAAGCTTCGCCGAACTCGCGAGCAACAAGGTATCGGCGCCGGCTTCGGCGGCGGATACGGCGGCGCTCAAGGCCGCAAGCCCACCGCCGACCACCAAGACATCCGCCTGCGCCGCGACTTCCTCGTAGCGATCGGGATCGCGCTCGCCGGACGCTCTGCCGAGGCCTGCCATACGGCGAATTGTGGGCTCGAACACATGCCAGTTGGGCCACTTGAACGTCTTGTAATAGAAGCCCGCCGGCAGCAGCGAAGATATGCCGTTGTTGATCGCACCCACATCGAAGCTGACGCTGGGCCAGCAGTTGACGCTGGCCGCCGTCAGTCCGCCGTAGAGCTCCACCTGGGTCGCGCGCACATTGGGGGTTCGCGTGGCGCCGTCGCTCAAATCCACCAGGCCGTTGGGTTCCTCGACGCCGCAGGAGAAAATGCCGCGAGGCCGGTGCAGCTTGAAACTTCGCCCCACGAGCTGCACGCCGTTCGCCAGCAGCGCGGAAGCCAGGGTGTCGCCGGCGAAGCCGCTGAAAGCGCGGCCGTTGAACTCGAAAGACAGGAGTTTCGATCGATCAAGATGCGCGCCTGACGGTGCCGGAAGACGCGATGAGCTCATGGGGGCAGCGGATCGGTGATGGCGTACACGGATAGAATGGCGTGGGTGTGGGTGTTGCGCGCGATATTGAACCACTGGCCGCAGCCCTGCGAGTGGCGCCAACGCTCGAAGTGCAACCCCTTGGGATTGTCGCGAAAGAACAGATATTCGCCCCAAGTTCGGTCGCTTTGCTCCAATCCGGGCCGCGCCAGGTGCGATGTGCCGCCGCAGGTGAATTCGCTTTCATCGCGCAGACCGCAGTAAATACAGGGAATCTGCATCATCAGTGTGCGATCCCCGACGCCGCGGCCTCGTCGATGAGACGGCCGGTGATGAAGCGCTCGAGCTGGAAGGGTTCGGCGAGCGGGTGACTCCGACCGGTCGCCAATACATGCGCGAGTGTCCAGCCGCCCACCGGAATGGCCTTGAAGCCGCCCGTGCCCCAGCCGCAATTGATGAACAGATTGGGCACCGGTGTCGGGCCGATGATGGGGCTGGAATCATGCACCACATCGACGATGCCGGCCCACTGGCGCAGCAGGTTCAGGCGGCTGAAGGACGGGAACAGTTCGAGGGTCGCCGCAATGATGGCCTGCGTCACCGCAAAGCTGCCGCGTTGCGCATAGGAAGGAAACAAATCGAGCATGGCGCCCATGACGATCTCGCCCTTGTCCGACTGGCTCACGTAGGCCCCCGTTCCCGGCGACAGAATGACAGTGTCGAGCAAGGGCTTGATGGGTTCACTGACCATGGCTTGCAGAGCGTAGCTGGTCACCGGCAGACGGAAGCCGGCCAACTTCGCGAGCACCGAACTGTGTCCCGCGGCGGCGATGCCGGTACGTTCTGCGCGAATGCGCCCGCGATTGGTATTCACTCCCACGACCCGCCCACCCTCCTTGATGAACTCGATGACCTCGCAATTCTGAATGATGTCCACGCCGAGCGCCGAGGCGGCCCGCGCGTAGCCCCAGGCGACGGCGTCGTGCCGGGCCGTCCCGCCGCGCCGCTGCGTGAATCCGCCGAGCACGGGCAATCGCGCCGTCGGCGACAGATCGAGGGCGGGAACCAGCGCGCCGACCTGGGCGCGGGTCAAGAGCTCCGCTGCAATGCCGTTCATGCGCATGGCATTGGCCCAGCGCGACATGGCATCCAGATCGTGGCGGCTGTGCGCAAGCAGAACCAGCCCGCGCTGACTCAACATGATGTTGAAGTTCAATGCCTGCGAGAGGCCCTCGTACAATTGCAATGAAAAGTCATACAGGCGTGCGCTTTCCGGGTACAGATAATTGGAGCGCACGATGGTGGTATTGCGTCCCGTGTTGCCGCCGCCGATCCAGCCGCGCTCGAGCACCGCCACCCGCGTGATCCGGTGATTTTTCGCGAGGTAGTAAGCGGTGGCGAGCCCATGCCCGCCGCCGCCGACGATGATGACGTCGTAACCGGGCTTAGGGCTGGCGTCGCGCCACGCCGCCGTCCAGTGACGTTGCCCGGACAACGCCCCACGCAGCAAAGACCAGGCCGAATATTTCACGCGCGAGTGTCGGCCAGCCTGCCCTCGAGATGCGTGCAATACCAGTGCACGAACTGCGTCACGCCGGCCTCGTGAATGGGCGAATAAGGTGCCGGATCATAGGCCGGCGAATTCACGCCGATTTGATTCTCCTGACAGTTGCGCGTGTCGGCCGCGTTGGTCGCCATCCACACTCCAGTCAGTTCCTTGATGTTGTAGTCCTCGCCTTCCACGGCATCGCGATGCACCAGCCACTTGGTCGTCAACTGGGTCTGGGTGGGACTGATCGGCAGCACGCGAAAGGAAATCGCGTGGTCGGCGAGCACGTGATTCCAGGTGGTGGGGAAGTGGAACATGAGCAAGGTTCCTATATCCGGTTCCGTCACCGTATCCGACAGCGGCCGGCGCACCGCGGCTTGGCCGGACATGGTGAAACTGACCGCCCCTTCGAGCAGCGGCGTACGCAAGGTGCGGTATTGACCGCTTTCCGACAGATGGAATTTGCTCGGCAATCCGATGGCCTCCCAGCGTGCCCATTTCGCGGCGGTTTTCGGGTCCGACGCCGCTGTGTTGCCGTCGGTCGCGGTCGGATCCTCCGGAAATGTCCGGATCAGCTCGGGATGATTGGCAGCGCAGTGATAGCACTCGCGATTGTTCTCCCAGACCAACTTCCAGTTGGCCTGCTCGATGATGGTCGACTCGAAGGCAATCTTCGTTTGATGCAGCTTATGCGGCAAAAAGTACGGCTCGATGTGTTTGCGAATCGGTTCGAAGTCGGGCGCCACGGCTGCCAGGCACACCCAGATGTAGCCGCCCACGCTCGCGCAGTGCACCGGCTTCAAACCATGCTGGGATTTATCGAAGTCGCTGCCCATATCGCGCGCCGCGATCAAGCGGCCGTCGAGCGCATAGGTCCACTGATGATACGGACAGACCAGCCGCGGCGCCGTGCCGTGCTCGGCCGAACAGATTCTCGAGCCGCGATGCCGGCAGGTGTTGTGATAGGCGCGAAGGCCGCCGTCGCGGTCGCGCAGCACGACAACGGGAAAATCGCCGATCTGCACCGTCAAGTAGTTGCCGGGATTTGGTACCTCACAGTCATGACCCACGAACAGCCAATCCCGGTACCAAATCATGTCCAGGTCGATTTGGTAGTCCTCCGGACTGCAATAGAAATCTCTCTCCAGGGCGGTTATGGGATTGCGTCCGCGCAATCGCTTCAGCATGTTTTCGCGCGCAGTCATGATGGGATTCCAGGAATTTTCAGACCTGCATACGATAGCAATTTTCCGCCGCGGCCCGCTGCCCCGATGCGACGTTTTTTGCGAAATATACGACAGCGCGATTTGCGCCGCGAATTCTAGCGGGCCGGGCGGGCCGCGGCCGGCACCACGTAACGGTCGAGCCAGGCCGACATCCGTTCGGCCAGATCCTTGACGAAGCTGGGCCGCGTGAAGACGTGATGCTGACCCGGATACACGATGAGCTGCGCCGGTACCCCGAGGGTGTGCAGCGCCTGATACATCTGTTCGCCGCCGATGATCGGGACATTGAAGTCCTTGTCGCCGCCGAGGAACAAGGTCGGTGTATGGATGCGGTCGGCGTGGAAAAAGGGATACGACACTTTGAGCCACAGCGCCGTGCTCGTCCACGGCGGGCCCAGTTCGTTGTTGTATTGCAAAACGTATTCATCGCTGCCGTAGGTGGCGAGCTGATTGGCACTGCCGGCACCGCTGATCGCGGCCTTGAAGCGCTTATCCGTCGCGATGGTGTAGTCGGTCAGGATGCCGCCGTAGCTCCAGCCGCCGATGGCCAGCCGATCCGCATCTGCGATGCCGCGCGCGACCAGGTAATCGACACCGGCCAGCAGGTCCTCGACCTCTTTGTGACCCCAATCGGCGAATATGGCCTTGGCGAAAGCCATCCCGCGGCCGCTGCCGCCGCGATAATTGACGCGCACGACCACGAAACCCTTGGCCGCGAACATTTGCGGCTCGAATTGATATCCGTCGAGAACCAAAGAATGCTCGTCCTGACCGTTGGGCCCGCCGTGGATCCACAGCACCGTCGGATATTTGCGGCCGGGGACGAAGGACGGCGGCTTGACCATGAGCCCATGGATCTCGGTGCCGTCCTTGGCCTTGAATCGGATGTCCTCGACGGCGCCGAGCTGCAGCTCCGCGAGAAATGCATCATTGTGCGCGGTGAGCTTGCGAAGTTTCCCGTCCTCGAGCGCATACACTTCGGCCAGCGCGCCGTCGTTGGACTCGAGCAGCGCCGTATGACCTCCCGCCGCGGACAGCGACGAGACGACGAATGATCCCGCGGCCGCCCGGGCGATCGTCCCGCTTGCCACGTCGACGCGAGCTGGGTAAGCCGCGCCATCGTCCTCCACGGCGACGGTGATGGACGCCGAGTCCGCCGCAAACACGTACGACATGACGGCACGATCGAGTTTGTCGGTCAGCGGGAGGGGCGCGCCGCCGCCGGCCGACACCGTGAACAGGCGATCTTGCATGTAGGCGTTGAACTTGGGTTCACGGCCCTCGAGGAAGGCAAGCCGCGTGCCATCCGGGCTCCACGCGAGCTTCTGCGTATTCGGCGCGTAGGGACGCACGATGGTGCGCGCAGCGGCGCCCACGCGCGGCTCGATGACATCAATGTCCTCCCGCCCGTCTTGATCGGGCCCTTTTTCGCGCGTGCGAATGAAGGCGATCGAGCGCCCGTCCGGCGACCAGGCCGGCAGATCGTCGTTGAATTGCGCGTCGGCGGTCAGCGGGTCGACGTGCTTGCTGTCGACATCGACCAGGTACAAATGCCGCGCGCGTCCGGCGGCGATGTAGCCGATTTCGTCCTGTTTGAAATGCAGGGCGTCGATCACGATGGGTTTCGGCGCCGTACCCGGGTCGCCTTGTTCCTGGGTGAACACCAGGCGCCTGCCGTCCGGCGCCCATGCGTATTCGCCGATGTCGCCGCTGACGCTGATCAGCGGACGGGCGTCGCCCCCGCGCCGGTCCAGCAGCATGAGCTGCGCCTTGTCGGTGCCTGCGGTCGTCGACAGGAATGAGAGATAGCGTCCGTCCGGACTCCACCTCGGCTTGGCAGTGCCGTCCGCGGCGGCCGTCAGCGCAAGGCGCTCTCTGCCGTCCCAACTCACCATCCAGATCGCGCTGCGCGCCTCGTCGGCGTCGCGGTCATTGCTCGTCACGACATAAGCCACCCAGGCGCCGTCGGGCGAGACCTGGGGATCGCTCAAATCCTGGACGCGGTAGAAATCATCCGGTGCAAGAGTCCGGCGCGCTCCGGCCTCCACGGCCATGGCGTCCGCCGCACACAGGCACGGCAACAATGCACATAGACTCGGCAACAAACTCGCGGCGATCCTGATCACTGGGTGCACTCGTTCGAGAAGGGCGGGAATCACTCTCCCCCGCCGCCGCCCTTGCCCCAGCGGTAGCTCAGACGCGCACCGACGACGCGCGGCTCGTTCCTCGTCTGACGCAAGTCGAAGTTGCCTTCGTTGGTGTAGATGACCGCGTTCTTGTTGGTCAGATTGGTGACGTAGAGTTCGGTCAGCCAATGGGAGTCGGCCTGGTTGAGGCCGAGACGCAGATTCATGACGGAATAACCGGGCTGCAGGACGTACGGAAGGCCGTTACTGCCGGTCGTCTGCAAAGTATTGAACATGTCGCCTTTGTGCGCGATGTCGAATTGAGCGTAAACGTGGAGAGCGTCCTTGAGGGGAGCTTCGTAGCGGGCATTGCCGCTCCAGCTGAAGTATGGGTCGTAGGGTAACCGCTCCCCGGGCGACACGGCGAAACTGGCGTTGTTGAAATTATTGGTCTGTACGCGCGCGTCGTTGTAGCTGGCCGAGACCTCCAAGCTCAAGCCCTTGGTGGGTTGATACTTGATGTTGCTTTCCATGCCGTAAATCCTGGCGTCCCCGACATTGGCGTTGAAACTGCTCGAGGGGCAGATATTGGGATCGAAAACCAAGGTCTGCAGATTCTTCCACGGCATGTAATAAATGGCGCCGTTCCACAGAAAATGCTTGTCGGGTGTGGTGAACTTCCAGCCGAGCTCGTAATTGGTCAAGGTGTCCGGAGTAAACTGTGCCGGCACCCCCTTGGCGGTGCAGCCGCTCGGCAATCCGCCGTTGACGCCGCCGTCCCTGAATCCCTGCGCGGCGTCGGCATACACGAGCAAATTGTTGAGGACGTTGTAGCTGATGCCCACCTTGCTGTTCCACTTGTGGGAGGAGCCGCCGTAGCTGCTGTTGTACTGCGGCGAGTACCAGAACCCCCCGTAGGTCGAGGTAGAAAAATTGGAGTGAAAGTGCACGGTACCCGCCTCGACATGGAGCTTGGGCGTAATGTCGAAGACGATATTGACGAACTCCGTCGTTTGCAGATAGTCGGAACGCGATACGTAACTGTACCAATCGTCCGGCGTGGGCGGCAGAGCTCCCGCATTCTGATAATAATTGGTGATCGTCTGCCACGCCTGACCCGCGGTCTGCAATCCCGGCATGTGATAGATGTTGGTGATCGGCTCCTCCGTCTTTTCCCAGTACAGGCCGCCCAGCCAGTGGAACCAGCCGCCTTCCTTCGACTGCAGGCGCAATTCGTTGGACCATCGGTAGATGTGCTGGTCGTAATCGTAGTACTGAATCGCCGGACTGCAGCCGCTGTAGCCGTTGGCTCCCTTGGAGTTGATGGGGTCGGTCAAGCAGGTGTACGCCTGTTGCGTGCTGGCATTGAAATACGCATTCGGGGGATTCGCGTACTGGTTCAGGTACTGCATGTACTCCGAATACTCGTTGACCCAGCGATCGTCCTGCGCCCAATAGGTGCTGGCGAAGACCAGATCGCCGATGCCCACATCGCCGTCGAGATGAAAATCCAAGGTCTTCGTGTAGTACTGCTTGAACTCCGGCCCGAAGCGCACCACGGTGTTCTTGGGAAGCGGGCGCGCGGGGCCATCCACCAAGTTGCCGAGGTAGTCCATCGCACCCCCGATGGTCGGGTCCTCGTCCCAGGCGCCATGGGTGAGTTGGCGCTGGTAGCTATAGGTGAGCGTCGCCTTCCAGCCATCCGAAAATTTCTGTCCCAGCGCGATTCGCCCGCCGGTGACCTTCTCCACGTTGTAGTTCTTGCCCGCCCACGCCGAATTGTCCGAGACCGAGCCGTTCACCCAGGTGCGGGTGGTGAGCTGATTGTTGATGAAGCCGCCGTGGTAGTCGCTGAAGGCCGAGATCCGCAGCGCCGTCCAATCGGCGACGAGGGGTATGTTGATGAAGCCCTCGACCGTGCCGTTGTGCGTACCACCCTGAATCTTGCCGCCGTCGAGGTCGATGCCGGCGCTGAATGCCGTCGGATCGGGCTTATTGGTGATGAAGCGCAGGGCGCCCGCCATGGCGCTGGCGCCGAACGTCGTGCCCTGCGGACCGTTCAGCACTTCGATGCGTTCAAGGTCGTAGAAATGCATGTCGGGCGTCGTGCCGTAGTAGTTCATCGACATGTCATCGATCAAAAAGGCGGTCGTGGCGGTGTTCGCGTAGTTCGGGTTGCTGCCATCCGATACACCACGCATGACGAATGTCTGCGTGCCGGGACCGGCACTGACGAAGGAAATGGAGGGCGTCTTGGTGGCGTAGTCTTCGAATTGAGAGATCGCGAGGTTCTGCAGGTCTTTACTGGTGAACACATCGATGCTGATCGGCACGTCCTGCAGATTTTCGGTGCGCTTGCGGGCCGTGACGACGACCTCCTCGAGCGTGGTGTCGGAGGAAGCCCCCGCCGCCCACGCCGGCGCCACGTGCATCGCCGCTGTGCCTGATAACGCCGCCGCGACGGCAAAGCTGAGCTTCGAACGGGTGCCGCGCGGCATGGCCACAAGTCCGGGCCCACGGTGTTTGGCCGCCGATCGCGCTTTAGTCGTGCGCATCCCAATCCCCTTTTTTTCTGAATTCTCGCGGCACGCGCGCGCATGCCCTTATTCACGATCATGTCGTGCGAAGGCGTGGCCTGTCAATGATTAACCGCCAGAGCTGATCGAGCGTTCAATAGAGAGCGACGGCGACGGCCTCAGACCGCGAAGTGACGGCCTCAGACCGCGAAGTGACGGCCTCAGAGCGCGAAGCGGCCGCCCGCCCGCCCGCTAACTTGCGTCCGTGAAGCGTTCCATGCTATCCGCCAGAGCGCGGCGCAGCGGTTCGAGCTGCGTCTCGAAATTCCTCCAGTAGCCCACCCCCGACGCGTACAAGGGCTGGCGCACCTGCTCGGCGCTGGCGGTGCGCACGGGGCGCTTGGTTTCATGAAACGCGAGACATGCAGGCTCGAATTCCAGCCCGCAATGGCTCAATAGGCGGCGGATGCACGTCTCTGGGTCGCGCACCAGGTCCTCGTACTGCAGATGCAGGACTTTGCCGGGCAGCACCGCGTCCCAATGGTCCATGAGGCTCAAGTAGCATCGATAGTAGCGCCCTAAATCATCGAGGTCGTAGCTGAATGACTGGCCTTCGGCGAAATGCTGTTTATAAGTGCTGAAGCACGAGTCCATCGGATGGCGGCGCACATCGATGATGATGGCGTTCGGCAGCATGCTGTGGATGAGGCCCACGTGGCTGAAGTTGTTGGGCATCTTGTCGATGAAGTGCGCCCGTCCGCTGCGCAGCGGCGCCGTCTCCTCGATGTAGCGGCGGCCGAGAAGCGCGAATTGCGCGAGCGGCACTGAGTTCACGCTCTCTGGGTACGCGTCGTGCTCCGGGTTCGCATGGTCCAGTTCGCGGACGATGGTCAGCACATTCGGCAATTCGAACGTGCCTTCGACGCTCGAATGGCTGGCCAGAATCTGCTCCACCAGGGTCGAACCGGATCTGGGCAATCCGACCACGAAGATGGGCGCGGGATCGCCATGGCCGGCATTGGCGCGCTCCGCAAAGAACGCCGCATCGAAACACTCGCGCACGCGCCGCGTCTTGTTCTCGAAGACCCTGATGTCGAAGACGACGGTCTTGCGGCGTCGTCGATTGCCGGCGGCGTAGTGCTCGAACGCCACCGCGTAGCTCTTGCGGTGCTCGAACGCGCGCCCGAGCGCGAAGTGCAGATGCGCCTGGTCCGTATCGTCGCCGCCGTCGCCCTTCACCAGGGCCTGCATGTCCGCGATCTCGGCATCGCTGAACACGTAGGTTTTCAGGTCGGCGAGGCTCCAATAGACCTCGCTGAAATTTGGATCGAACTTCAGGCAGGCCCTGTAAGCCTCCTCGCATTCGCGGCGATGGCCCAGAGTTTTATGCAAATGGCCGATCGACAGGCGCAGGCGCACTTCGCCTGGATTGAGGCGAGCCGCTTCCTCGAAGGCTATCAGTGCGTCCGGCTGGCGCATCATGCGGGTGCACACATTGCCCAGCATGACCCAGTTCTTGGGGTTTTCCGGTTCGATCTTGAGCAAGCGGCGAACCGCGGCCTCGGCCTCGGGCAGCCGCCCGAGATCGACCAGGGCCTGGCAAAGTCCCCGCCAGGCGAGCGGCAGATGGGCGGATTGCTTGAGCGCATGGCGCAGCAGCCGCTCCGCGTCGGCGGCGCGGCTGACGGTGAGAGAAATCGCAGCCAGACCGCACACCGACGCGACATGGCTCGCATCGGCCTTGAGGATTTCGCGAAATATGGATTCGGCCGTCTTGCGATCCTCGGCCACCAGAGCCGCGGTGGCTTCCTCGATACGGCGGACGTGGGGATCGGTCAGCCGCGCGCGCTCATAGGCCACTCTCGCATCCGGGTACTTTTCAAGGTCGACGAGCAGATCGCCATACGCAAGCCACGCGGGCGAAAGGTCAGGCGCGGCCGCGACGACCCGTTGCAATTCCTCGCGGGCCGCTTCCAACCGTCCGGCGGCGCGATAGGCGCGCGCCAGGTCGGTGCGCGCCTGCCAGAATTGTGGGGCCGCGGAAACCGTGCGTTCGAGAGTCTCGATGGCGGCCGGCAGTTTGTCCTGGTCGAGCAGCGCGACTCCCAGCAGGCGCATGCTGTTGACGTCGCCGGGAGCCCTGGCTTGAATGGCGCGCAGTTGGTGCTCGGCGGTTGCGGCACGCCCCATGCGTAGGCTGGCCAGCGCCTGTCCGTAAGCGGCCCGTAACTCAGCTTGTGACCGGTCCTGCACGGAATCGCGGGTGTCTAGGTGTGGGCGGCCGGAGCATCGCTCAATGGGCGACGCTGTGCGCGCTTATCGCCGATCTTGCGCTCGGCGCTCGGTGGATACCCGAATTGAATGCGGTAGCATTTCGAAAAATGCGGCGGCGACTGAAATCCGCAGGCCGTGGTGATATCCATGATGGGCATCGCGGTCTGCAGCAGCAGCTCGCGGGCGCGCCGCAGGCGCATTTCCAGATAGTAGTGCTTCGGCACGCAGTTCAAATCCCGCTTGAACAGCCGCTCGATTTGCCGGCGCGACAGTCCCGTGGATTTCGCGATTTTCTCCAGCGACAGCGGCTTCTCGATGTTCTCCTCCATGAGTTGCGCGACCCGGATCAAGCCACGGTGCGACACGCCGACCTGGGCCCGCAGCGGAATGTACTGGCGATCCGTGTCCTTGCGGACTCGATCGACGATGAATTGTTCCGAGACCAGCTGCGAGATCCTCTGCCCCAACTTGACTTGGATGAGGTTCAGCATGAGATCGAGCGGCGCCGTACCGCCGGAGCAGGTAAACCGGTCGCGATCGATGGTGAACAACTGGTCGCTGATGCGAACTCTGGGAAACTCTTCGCGCAGAGCCGAGAGATTCTCCCAGTGAATCGTCGCGCTGAAATTATCGAGCAGGCCGGCCCGCGCCAGCGCGTAGCCCCCGGTACAGAGCCCACCCAAGGGCACCCGGCGCTCGGCGAGGCGGCGCAGAGCGGTCAACAGCGCGGGCGATACCGCTTCGCGAACGTTGATGCCGCCGCACACGAACAAGATGTCCACGCTTCCCAGGGTGTCCAGAGCGCCGGTCGGGGACAGGTTCAGTCCGCTGCTGGCATCCGTGGCGCGCCCGTCCATGCTGATGACGGACCACTCGTAGACCTCCTTGCCGACCAAACGATTCGCCATCCGCAGCGGCTCGAGCGCATTGGCCACGGCGATCAGAGAATAGTTCGGCAGGGTCAGAAAGGCGTACCTGCATTTGCGCAGCACGGCGGGCGATTCCAAGAGAGCCTCCGAGGGACCAAAGCATCACGATCCGGACATGCCCATTATGCCATCGGCGCCCTCCTCTTGTCTGTTTCCGACCATGCCTGTCGTTTTTCAGATAGAGAAAAGAGCGGCTCAGGGTCCGCGCGAGGCCGACTTCGGGCCGGCCTGGCGCATTTCCATCAGGGATTGTCGCAATTGGCCTCTTGTTTGGCGGGCCGGTCGATACACTGCCTCATCGCGTTGGGGGGACTTAAAGTAGATGAAAACTCATGCCCGGGTGGTGGTGATTGGCGGCGGCGTGGTCGGTGTCAGCACGCTGTACCATTTGGCGCTCAAGGGTTGGACCGACGTGGTGCTGCTGGAGCGTGCGGAGCTGACCGCGGGATCGACCTGGCATGCGGCCGGATTGCTGCCCTTGTTCAACATGAGCTACACGGTCGGCCAGCTGCACAAGTACTCCGTGGATTTATACAAGCGGTTGCCGGCGGAGACCGGCCAGGACGTGAGCTTTCACGTCACGGGCAATTTGCGGCTGGCGACCTGCCGGGATCGCATGGACGAGTATCAGAAATACTGCGGGACCGCGAATACCATCGGCGTGCCCTTCCAGGTGATCGGCCCGAAGCAGGTGCGCGACCTGTGGCCGCTGGTCGAACTCGGAGACGGCGCCGGCACAGCCAAAATCGTCGGGGCGCTCTACCATCCCGATGACGGCCACATCGCGCCGGCCGATCTCACCATGGCCCTTCGCAAGGGGGCTCGCAGCCGAGGGGCTGAGATCCACGAGCAGTGCGAGGTCACCGCAGTGAAGCGCACGCCCTCGGGAGAATGGCATCTGACCACCACGAAGGGCGACATCGCCGCGGAGCACGTGGTTTGCGCCACCGGCAATTACGCACGTCAGACGGGGCGTCTGTTCGGCATCAACGTGCCCTCCATTCCCGTCGAACACCAGTACATCGTGTACGACGAATCGCCCGAACTCAAAACGTACCGCCAGGGCGGCGGCCGCGAACTCGCGGTGCTGCGCGAATCGGATCAGTCCTATTATTTGCGTGAAGAGCGGATGGGCTGGATATTGGGACCCTACGAGGCCGGTGCTCCGGCGCGCTTCGCCGACGGCGTGCCCGACTGGTTCGGCAAGAGCTTGTTCGAGGGAGATCTGGAGCGTCTGCTGCCGCACGTCGAGGCGGCGCAGCGGCGCGTGCCCTCCCTCGCCACCTGCGGCATCAAGGATATCGTGAACGGCCCCATCGCCTACACACCGGACGGCAGTCCGCTCATCGGTCCTGCCTGGGGCGCGCGAAATCTCTGGCTGAACGAGGGTCACAGTTTCGGCATCACCGCGGCCGGCGGTTCCGGTTGGCAGCTGGCCGAGTGGATCGTCGAGGGCGAGCCCGGCATCGACATGATGGCGGTCGACCCGCGGCGCTATGGGCCCTACACCAGCAAGCGCTACGTGGTGCAAAAGAACGAGGAAACATATCGCAATGTATTCGTGATTCATTTTCCCGACGAAGAGCGTCCCGACGCGCGACCCGCGAAGACCAGCCCGGTGTACGACAAGCTGGCGCGCATGGGCGCGGTGTTCGGGCAACGTTACGGCTGGGAGCGTGCCAACTGGTTTGCGCCGCCGGGAGTTCCTGCCAAAGACCAATGGAGTTTCCGCCGCTCGAATTACTTCGAGCATGTGGGCAAGGAGGCGCTGCGTTTGCGCGAGCATGTCGCGGTCATCGATCTGACGCCGTTCACCAAGCATGAGGTTACTGGACCCGGCGCCGAGGCGTGGCTCGACGGCTTGGTTGCGAACAAGGTGCCCACCAAGATCGGCCGCATTGCCCTGTGTCACGCGCTGACCCGCCGCGGCGGCATTCGCTCCGAGTTCACCATCACCAAGATCGCCGAGCAACACTACTATGTGGTGAGCGCCGGCGCCGCCGAGCGCTACGACAGCGACTATCTGCAGCAAACGCTGCCCCGGGACGGCAGCGTGACCCTGAGAAATATCACCATGAGCCGCGGCTGCTTCGTCGTCGCCGGCCCGCGCTCGCGCGATGTGCTGGCGAAACTCGTGGATGCGCCGCTGGATAATGCGGCGTTTCCGTGGTTGACCGGACAGGTGTGCGAAGTGGGCCTCGCCACGGACGTGTATCTGCTGCGCGTGAACTTCGTCGGCGCGCTCGGCTGGGAGCTGCATTTCCCGATCGAATATGCGCATCACTTGTTCGACTCGCTGTTCAGCGCCGGCGCCGAATTCCACATCGGCATGGCCGGCATGCGCGCGATGGAGTCGCTGCGGCTGGAGAAGTCCTATCGCATGTGGGGCAGCGACCTGACGCCCGACTACTCACCCTATGAGGCGGGACTCGACCGCTTCGTGCGCATGAACAAGGGCCCGTTCATCGGCAAAGAGGCGCTGGAAAAGCAGCTCAAGGACGGCGTGCCGCACCGCTTCATCACCTTCGAGGTGCACGGCGTCACGGATGCCGATCCGCTCGGCAATGAGCCGCTGTTCGACGGCAAGGGCAAGCTCATCGGCCGCGCCACCGCGGGCTACTACGGGCACGCCTTGCGCAAGAGTCTGGGTTTGGGATATGTCAAGCCGGAGTTCGCGGCGGTGGGTGGCAGCATCGAGATAGAGATCTTGGGCGAGCGCAGGCGGGCGACGGTTCTGGTGGATTCACCGTATGACCCAGAGAACAAGGAATTGAAGGCCTAAGGCTGATCTCGCGACATGAGCAGGCAATCATTTTCGGGACTGTCGTTGATCTGGCGCAGCTTCTCGCAGCACCGCGGCTGGCAGACACAATGGCGCAAGCCCGCGCCCAAGGCACGCTACGACGCCGTCATCGTCGGCGGCGGCGGCCATGGGCTGGGATGCGCGTACTACCTGGCCAAGGAACATGGCATGACGAACATCGCCGTCCTGGAGAAGGGCTGGATCGGCGGCGGCAACACCGGGCGCAATACCACCATCATCCGCTCGAATTATCTGTTCAATGAAAGCGCGGCCCTTTACGATCATTCGCTGAAATTGTGGGAGAACCTCTCGCAGGTTCTCAATTACAACGTCATGTTCTCGCCCCGGGGCGTCATGATGCTCGCGCACACCGTGCATGACGTTCAGGTGTTCAAGCGTCATGTGCACGCCAATCGTTGCAACGGCGTGGACAACGAATGGCTGGAGCCGGCCGAAGCCAAGGAATTCTGTCCGCCGCTCAATATCGAAGACAATATTCGCTATCCGGTGCTGGGCGCGGCGCTGCAGCGGCGCGGCGGCACGGCGCGGCACGATGCGGTCGCCTGGGGCTACGCGCGCGCTGCGTCGGAGCTCGGCGTGGACATCATCGAGAATTGCGAGGTCACCGGCATTCGGCGCGACCCAAGCGGCGCCGTGGAGGCACTGGAAACCACGCGCGGCGTGATTCAATCCCGCCGGGTGGGCGTATCCGCGGCCGGTCACACCAGTGTGATTCTGGCGATGGCCGGCGTGCATCTGCCCCTGGAGAGCTACCCGCTGCAGGCTCTGGTGTCCGAGCCCGTGAAACCCATTTTTCCCTGCGTGGTCATGTCCAACACCATTCATGCCTATATCAGCCAATCGGACAAGGGCGAACTGGTCATCGGCGCGGGCACGGATGCCTACACCTCTTATACGCAGCGCGGCGCGCTGCACATCAACACCCACACCTTGGATGCGATCTGCGAATTGTTCCCCAACTTCCGCCGCTTGAGGATGCTGCGCAATTGGGGCGGCATCGTCGACGTGACGCCCGACCGATCGCCCATCATTGCCAAGACTCAGGTTCCCGGCCTGTACGTCAACTGCGGCTGGGGAACCGGGGGATTCAAAGCCACGCCCGGATCGGCGCATGTGTTTGCCTGGACCATAGCCCGGGATGAGCCGCATCCGATCAATGCGCCGTTCACCATCGAACGCTTCCGCGACGGATACTTGATCGACGAGGCCGCGGCCGCCGCCGTGGCTCATTGAACCGGGCCTGAAAGATGCTGCTCATTGATTGCCCCTACTGCGGTCAGCGTCCGGAAATCGAGTTCAGCTATGGCGGTCAAGCGCACCTCGCGCGGCCGCTCCAACCGGCGCAGCTCGACGATCAAGCGTGGGCGGAATTTTTGTACATGCGCACCAATACCAAGGGCGTGTATGCCGAACGCTGGCGCCACGCCCGCGGCTGCGGGCGTTTTTTCAATGCGTTGCGCGATACGACGAGCGATCATTTCCTCGCGTTCTACAAGACCGGCGAATCGCCGCCCGCGCCCGTGCGCCCGGCCGCGCGGGACGGGCGCCGGACATGAGTTCGCCGGCCGGCGCCTTTCGCACCCCGAGCGGCGGGCGAATCGATCGAACCCAACGCTGCCGGTTCACCTTCGATGGCCAATCCTATGAAGGGGTCGCGGGAGATACTCTGGCCTCGGCCCTGCTCGCCAACGGCGTGCATCTGGCAGGCCGCTCATTCAAGTATCACCGGCCGCGCGGTATTCTGGCGGCTGGATCCGAGGAGCCGAATGCCCTGGTGACGGTGAGTCGGGATGCGGCGCGAGTAACGCCCAATCTGCGCGCGACCCAGATCGAGCTGTATGACGGCTTGATCGCCGAGAGCCAAAATCGTTGGCCCAGCCTGCAGCGAGACTTCGGCCGAATCAACGACGCCTTGTCGTCGTTTTTCCCGGCAGGGTTTTACTATAAAACCTTCATGTGGCCGAGGAAGGCCTGGAAAGCCCTGTACGAGCCTATGATTCGCCGCGCGGCCGGCTTGGGCCGCGCACCCGTTCACGCGGATCCCGACCGCTATTCGCAACGCTATGCGCATTGCGATGTGCTCATCGCCGGCGCAGGTCCCGCCGGGATCGCAGCCGCGCTCGCCGCCGCCGAAGGCGGCGCTCGGGTCCTCTTGTGCGATGAAACGGCCGAGTTCGGCGGCAGCCTGCTCTCGGATACCCGCGCGCTGATTGACGGACAGACCGCGCTCGCGTGGGTGCAGCAAGCCATCGCATCGCTGGCAAAAATCAGCCGCGTGACCTTGCTCCCGCGCACCACCGCCTTCGGCTACTTTCCCCACAATCTCATCGGTCTCAATCAGCGCCTGAGCGATCATCTGCCGAATCCAAGCCAGGGCCAACCGCGCGAACGGCTGTGGCAGGTTCGCGCCCGTCAGGTGGTGCTCGCCACCGGCGCGATCGAACGCCCGCTGGTATTTCCTGGCAACGACCGGCCGGGAATTCTACTGGCGCAAGCCGCGCACACGTACCTGAATCGCTACGGCGTGCGCGTCGGGACCCGCGCCGTCATTGTCACCTCCGGCGATGATGCCTATCAGACCGCCCTTGATTTGCAGGCTGCGGGCGTGGCCATTGCCGCCGTAGCCGACCTGCGCTCCGAGGCCGAGGGCGCCCTCCCCGCCGCTGCGCGCCGTGCCGGCATCGAGGTCATACCCGGTTCCACGGTGCTTGGCACCGAGGGCGACTTGCGCGTCAATGCGATTACCCTCGGCCGGGTGCATGACGGCGCCGTGCAAGCTGCGCCGCGCATTGCCTGCGACACCGTGTTGATGTCCGGAGGCTTCACTCCCAGCGTGCATTTATTTTCCCAGTCGCGCGGCAAGCTCGCGTGGAGCGAAGATCTCAAGGCCTTCCTGCCCGAAAGCTCGGCGGAGTGCGAGCGTTCCGCCGGCGCCTGCCGTGGAGTCTACGACCTCGCCGAGGTGTTGATGGATGGTGCGGGCGCCGGTGCGTCGGCAGCCACTGCGGCTGCGGCCGATGGCGCGGCTGCGAGCGCTGCGGCGGCCCCGCAGCCGAGCCGTGCGCAGCGCCGCTTCACTGTGGAAGCGCCCCAGCGCAGCAGCCAGGCTTACCTCGGCGCACTGCCGCAAGCGGGATCGAGGAGCGGCGATAAATCCTTCGTTGACTGGCAACACGATGTCACCACGCGGGATCTGGCGCTCGCCACCCGCGAGGGCTTTCAGTCCATCGAACATGTCAAGCGCTATACCACCACGGGCATGGCCACGGATCAGGGCAAGACCTCGAATCTCAACGCCATGGCCATCGTGGCGATGAGCCTCGACGTGGCCTTGCCGAAAGTGGGACTGACCACATTTCGCATGCCCTACACGCCCGTCACCTTCGGCAGTTTTGCCGGAATTTCGCGCGGCGATTTGTTCGATCCCGTGCGCACCACGCCGACTCACCCCTGGGCGCAGGCCAAGGGCGCGGTGTTCGAGAATGTGGGCTTATGGAAGCGCGCCCGCTACTTTCCGCGCGGCGGTGAAGACATGCACGCCGCGGTGGCTCGCGAGTGCCGCGCGGTGCGCAGCGCCTGTGGAATCTTCGACGCTTCGACCCTGGGCAAAATCGAAGTCGTCGGCCCCGATGCGGTCGAATTCATGAACCGGTTGTACATCAACAATTGGTCGAATTTAGGGCCAGGCCGCTCGCGCTACGGGATACTGCTTCGCGAAGACGGCTTCATCTACGACGATGGCGTGGTCGCGCGCACGGGCGCGGACCGCTTCCATGTGACCACGACCACCGGCGGCGCGCCGCGCGTTCTCGCATTGATGGAGGACTATCGGCAGACCGAGTGGCCGGACCTCAAGGTGTGGCTCACCTCGACCACCGAGCAATGGGCGGTCATTGCCGTGCAGGGCCCCTTCGCGCGCCGCGTGCTCGAGCCCTTGGTGGAAGAAATCGACATCAGTGCCGCGGCGTGGCCGCACATGGCCGTCGGCCGCGGTCGGATCTGCGGCGTGCCCATGCTGCTGTTTCGCGTGAGCTTCACGGGCGAATTGGGCTTCGAAATCAATGTGCCGGCCGACTTCGGTCTGCATGTGTGGGAGGCAGTGCATAGGTCAGGCCAGGCGCACGGCATCACCGAGTATGGCACCGAGACCATGCACGTCCTGCGCGCCGAGAAGGGCTACATCATCGTCGGCCAGGATACCGACGGCACTGTGACGCCCGACGACGCGGGCCTGACTTGGGCCATCGGCAAGAGCAAGGCGGATTTCGTCGGCAAGCGTTCCTTGCAACGGCCATCCATGAACGCGGCCAGTCGAAAACAGCTGGTCGGCCTGCGCACCAAGGAACCGGGCATCGTGCTCGAGGAAGGAGCGCAAGTGGCGGCACGGCCGGGTCAAAAGCCACCCATGGAATTGATCGGCCATGTCAGCTCCTCCTATGCGAGCGCAGTGCTGGGCCGTTCGATTGCCTTGGGATTGGTCGCGGGCGGTCGAGCCCGTCTCGGGCAGACTCTGTATGTACCCATGCCCGACGGCGATATCGAGGTCGAAGTCACGGCGCCGGTTTTCTATGATCCGACCGGAGCCCGCATCAATGGCTGAAACCCCGGCGCGCAGCCTGCCTCAGTTGCGGGCGACGGAGTGGATCCGGCCAGCACCGCCCGCGATGCGCTTCATTCTGCACGGTGACGCGCGGGCGCGCGCGGCGGCCGCGCCCGTCTGGGGAACCGCCTTTGCAATCCAAGCCTGCCGCGCAGTGACCCAGGGCGCGCGCGCAACGCTGTGGCTCGGCCCCGATGAATACCTGTTGCTGGGTGTTGACGATGGGTCGGAAGCTGCGGCTGCGGCCGCCCTTGAAAGCGCGCTGGGCGATGTGCCGCACGCTCTGGTCAATATCAGTCACCGGCAATTTGCACTCGAGCTGAGCGGCCCGCATGCGGCAACCATTTTGAGCGGCGCCTGTCCGCTGGATTTGGACCTCCGTGAATTTCCTGTCAACATGTGCACGCGAACCGTGTTGTCCAAGGCCGACATCGTGCTCTGGCGCACGCGCGAGGACGCGTTCCATGTCGAGGCATGGCGTTCTTTCAGCGGCTACGTCGCTGGGTTGCTGGGCGAAATCGCCGCGGAGTTCTATCCTGCAGGAGGCAGTTTATGAAGGTTCGATCGTCCTTATTCGCATTGGCGATGTTGAGCGGCCTGTCGGGATGCGCCATCTTTGAGCACATCGGCTGTGCGCCGAATTGCCGGTCTCAGGCTCATAATTCCTCGAGCCTGGTGAGCTTTCTGTATCCGGACGGCAAGACACCCCCGCCCAATAACACGATACCGGAATTGCGGGTGCCGCTGCGAGTGGGTCTGGCATTTCTGCCGTCGCAGCCCTCCTATGGCGCGATTCCGATCGAAGAAGCACAGAAACAGGAACTGCTCGAGCGCATCCGGCAGCGTTTCGCCAGCCGCAAGTTCGTAAGTCAGATCGTCATCATCCCGGATTACTACTTGACCAGCAGCCGGGGATTTGACGGCCTCGACGGCGTTCAGAGGCTGTACAACGTGGATCTCATGGCACTGGTGTCGTACGACCAGGTCACTCACAAGGACGACACCAAGCTGTCGCTGGGGTATCTGACCATCGTGGGCGCGTACGTGCTTCCGGGCACGATTCACGACACGGTGACCTTGGTGGACCTGGCGGCGGTGGATCCGGCATCCCGATCGCTGGTGTTGCGCGCCGGGGGCACGGACTCGCGCCACGGGCAAACGACGCTGATTGGCGCCGAGCGCGCGGCGCGAACCGACAGCGTGAGCGGTTTTGATACGGCCACCAATCGGATGATCGACAACTTCGACACGGCGCTGACCGCGTTCGAGGCCGATGTGCATGCCGGCAAAGCCAATGTTCGCGTCGTGGATCGCAATGTACCGGCCGGCACCGGGGGTGGCGGATCCCTGGATCCCTGGCAGATCCTTGCATTGCTCACGCTCATTTTTGTGGGCAGAGTCCGCAGCCATGGAATCGCCCGCTCGCTGAATTAGAATCCCAACGCAGTGATGATCACGCCGCTGGTGCTGGAGATCATTGCCGAAAAAGAGTAGCACGCGCCTCGCGCGGCCGCTATGCGGCACCATCGACATGAAGGCCTGCTCTCGCCTTCCAGAATCGGTCCCTGAGCCAGGCCGCCCGCCGGACACACCACCACATGATGGCGGCATGCAGCCCGCCCACACTTTCAGCGGTCGGGATGAAGCAACTATACCCGGGCAGATCGTTGGGGACGTGCATGCCCCACGCTCCCAGCCGGGGTACAAAGTCGACCTCCTGCAGTTCCAGCGCGTTGAGCCTGGCGCAAATTTCCGCGGCGTCGGCCGGCGGCTGCGTCAGCGGCAGGGAAATCGTTGCCAGATAGCCGGCGCCGGCGACGGGATGTGGAACTCCCACATTGACTTGCAGCAGCGCGGTCTCCGCCTGCGGATCAATCGATCGCGAAGGACAATCGCCGCTGAGCGGAACTTCCGCCCACACGGACGTTGAACTATTCGATGCCGCCAACCCGCGTTGCCGAAGCATGGCGCTGGCGGCGTTGAGGGACTCCTCGTCCAACGGCGTTTGCCATTGAGGCGGCAGCGCATGATGCGCCCGTTGTTGCTTCAACACCGCCGCCGAAGTCATTGCCAATGCGATGGAGCGTCCGAGCGGCAATTGGCCTCCGAATGCGTTGAGAATGCTCTGCGCCGCGAGGTGCACGGCTGGTTCGTTGGCATAGATCGAGAATTGCGCTGTCTGCCGCATTCGTCCGCCGCTTAGATGATAGGCACCGTGCACCGCCCATGAGTTGAGCCGCTGCACTCCGACCGGATGAAAGGACGGCAAGCCCGAATCATACTCAGCCGCGATCTCCGCAATCGACACGACCTGCGCTCCCTGGCCTGTCCCATTGACCGGCAGCAACCGAAGAGTGCTGATTCCCGCTCCCTGCGGATGCACCAGCCGGTATCCATGTTCTATTCGCTCGAGCGGATGACGCGCCAGCGCGTCGTGAATCCGCTGTTCCACTTCATGTGTCACATTGTTCCCTCAAGCCGTATTCGAACTGGTAACCCACGCCGCGTTGCGCAGATAATCTCACAGGGGCTCACGCCGATCTTGCTACGATATGCTCAGGCAGTGAATCTTTGGGGAGGCACTCCTGCGTCGCGCTCATTTATACGTCTGTCTGTGGACCGTTGCAGCCTTGGCCGTCGTGCCGGTTAATGGCGAGCGCGCACAGGCGGGCGAACTGTGTCCCAAGGGATGGTATGCGGATGTCATGGTCGGTTCCTACCATATCCATCCCTATCGGCATTTCGATGACTTCAATCCCGGTGCCGGCGTCGAATGTGCGGTCACTGCGCAATGGGCGGCGGCGTTCGGCTATTTTCGCAACTCCTTGGACCGGCCATCGTTTTACGGCGGCGCCATCTATACGCCGGAATTCGCACATTGGGGGTGGTTCCGCCTTGGGCTCATGGGCGGGATCATCTCCGGCTACAACTACGGCCAAATCGGTCTGGGGCGGGATAATCGAACCGGTCCGGTGCTTGCGCCGACGGCGATTACCCAGTTCGGAAGATTCGGCGTGAACTTCATCGTGATCCCGCCGATCCCGTCGGACCATCTGCCGTTCACCATCGGCTTTCAGGCGAAATTCCGCGTCCGCTAGGACAACCCTCGCGGGGCGAGCACCATTTTCAATCCGTGACGGGCGCGAAGCGTAATCAGGCCCTGGGGCTCGACGGGGTGCCCTGCCGCGACTCGCAACCGATAGCGCTGCGCGATGGTCGCGAGCAGCAGTGTCGCTTCCGCCAGGGCGAACGCGGCCCCGATGCAAATGCGGCGCCCGCCGCCGAAGGGCAGGTACGAAAAGCGCGCGCGCGCGGCGGTTTGCTCCGGCGAGAACCTCTCAGGATCGAATCGTCCCGGATTGTGCCAAAGTCGCCGGTGACGGTGGAGCACCCACGGGGCGATCAGCACCGCCGAGCCCGCAGGTACATGCCGCCCGGCCAGCGTGTCGTCGGCGAGTGCCTCGCGCCCGATGGTATGCACCGGCGGATAAAGCCGCATGGATTCTTCTATCACCATTCGAGTATAGGTGAGCTTGTTCAGGTCTTCCGAGGTGGGCGCCCGCCCCCCGAGCACGGCATGCAGTTCGGCATGCAGTTTCGCCTCGTCGGCGTCGTGTTGCGACAACAGAAACCAGGTCCAGGTCATCGCCATGGCGGTAGTTTCATGTCCGGCCATGAAAATCGTGATGACGTGATCACGCACTTCCTGGGCGGTCATGCCCCCGCCGGTTTGCTCATCGCGCGCGGCGATCAGGCGGGCCAGCAAATCCTCAGGGAAGCTGCCCGGATTGCCCGAACGCAGCTTGATCAGGCGGTCGATTTCAGTATCGAACTCCCGCAGCGTTCGATCGGCGACCCTGATTCGGCCCAAACCTGCCAGCCATGCGGGCAAACCGAGAAAATCCATCACATTGGGGCGCATCTGCGCCTGATAGCGTCCGGCGCTGCGCTCCATGAGGGCGACGACTTGGTCGGAATCGGAGGAAAACATCGTGCGGGAGATGATATTGAGGGTCACCTGCATCATCGCAGGGGCGACATCGATGGTGGCACCCGCGCCGAGCCTGCTCCAGTCCGCGAGCAACTCCTGCGCCGCCCCGGTCATGATCGGCGCATATGATGCGATGCTGCGATGGTCAAAGGCCGGCGACATGGTGCGGCGATGCCGCCGCCAGGTTTCTCCCTCCGAGGTGATGAGCCCTTTGCCGAGGCCAGGCTCGAGAATCCGGCGGGTGATCTCGGTCTTTTGGTAGTTTGCCGCATTGTCGATCAACACGTGTTTGATCGCCGCCGGATCGTTGACGAGGAACCGACGCCGTCCGAACATTTTTCGCTCGACGATGTCGCGCTCGTACGCTTCTTCCGAATACGTGGCGATCATGTTGTCGTGCAAGGTGCGAAAAAACTCCAACAGCGGCAGGCGACCGCGGCGCGGTACCGGTGCCGGCAACGCCGGAGCGAGGGCGGAATCGTCAAGGTTCCTCATGATCGCAATTCCTCCCACTTCGCAACGTTCACGCCCTTTACAATCAGCCACAGGCACAGTGACGATTCCGCAATGAAGGAGGGAACCAGGACGGCGGGAAATATCCGATTTTCGAATGCGGGGGAAAGAAACAGCGCAAAGCTGTTGATGAGATAGCACACACCGGCAATTTGCATCGCCACGCCCAGAATCTTGGGCAGGTAGCGCGATCTGAAAATCAAATACCCAAGAACCAGGCACTCGCAGCCGAAGAATACGAGGCTGATGCCAAAACCGTATCCTTGCGCCTTGAGAGAGAGGTACGACAGAGCGTGCAGCTGATTCTGATCGAATGCCTTCAGGTAATCCGCGCTCCCCAGCAAAGACAAGGCGTCGAAGAGATTTAGACTGTTGCCGACCTCGATGGCGATCGATACCAAATTGAAGAACACCGCAAGCATCGCAAGATTCCGGTTGACCGGCCGGAGCAATACATAAAAGACCAGCGCTAAAGCGACGGCACATCCTTGCGCGATGAGTTCACCGGCGATGCCGATACGCCACAACAACTGCGAGGCCATGATATTGCCGGCCGTGGCCGCGGCGTCGCCCGACACAATGAGTTTGTCTCTGACGGCAGCTTCAATCAGGATGCCGGCGACTATGACGATCAGGTATAGAACCCCGCCGATTCGGGCCACCACCTGCGGCGATCTTTCAACGCGTTGCTCTGCCATTTCGGCTCCATCCTAGGCGCGGCACCAGAATGCAGGCAAGCCCCGCGGTCGGGTAGGCCATTGTAGAGCTCATTTCTCGCGTCGCATGTGTGGACGCCGCCGCGCGCTCGCACGGGCGGCGGCGCCCACCTCAAATATCGCAACTGCCCCCGCCGACGGCTAATGATCGCCGGTCGAATCGACGACGGGTGTGATTGTCCCGAACAAGCCATGGGTCTCGCCGTTGGGGCCGGACGTGAAGTACAGAGTGTCGGAACTTGAAGCGCGGCCGCCTCCCAATGTCAGCGTCCACAGTCCGTCGATCACGAGCGGCTTGCCGTTGGCGTCGTGCAGTTCGTCGATGAAGTGCCCGTCCTCGTCGAATACATTGATTCTGCCGTTGCCGAAATTGCCGACGAGGATGTCGCCGCTGAAGCGGCCAAAGGCATACGATGCGCGCGCGACACCCCACGGCGAGTCGAGCGGCCCGCGACTGGCCAAGCGTCGCAGCAGATGACCGTCGGTATCGAACACATCGACAAATCCGTGGCCACGGCCCGCCACGTCATCGTGTCTTTGCGGGTTCTGTTTCGCGTAAGTAACGAACAGATCGCCGCCGATGTTGGCGATGCCGAACGGCGCGTACCCTGGCGGAATCCCGGGATCCTTGAAGCCGCCGTCGGTCGTTGCGGCTGTAAAGAGTCCGTTGGGGCCATTCGGCCCGAACACATCGATCGTTCCGGCGCGGAAATTGGTGGCGAACAGGAACACCCCTTTGGCGTTGACGCCAACCACGAGACCTTTGTAAACGGCGCCGTCCGCGGCGGTGGGCGATGCTGAGTTGTCCACCGCGAGCACCGCATTGTCCGCGGGGTTCAGTCCCCCCGTCCACGCGGAGAGCGTTCCATCCTCGGTCGCGAAGATGAATAGCGCCGGCAGTTTGGTTCCCGGGACGAGAAAGGCCGCGGAAGGATTCCAAATGATACCGGTTGGCGCCGCGGGCGTGATCGCCGGCGGATGATTGGGGTCGACTGGGTGACACGCGCTGCTCGGCACGATGTTTCCGGGCAAAGGGATCGCGACCTGCAGGGGTACGGTAGCGCCATTTCCGGCGTACAGCGTCGAACAACCCGTGACGTTGTCATTGACCCAGAACGGACTGGCACCCGGGGTGAACGCCACGCCCCACGCGTTTTGCAATACAGTATCCAACACCGCGGCATTGCCCGCGATATCGGCCACCAGCGGTGTGACGGCGTACGTGTTGCGATGCCCTTGGGAGTCGCCATCGTCGTCGGCAATTGCGGCAGTGACGCCGAGCGCCAAGGCCGCGATCATCGCGCCCGGAAAAAGATAACGAGTGAATTGGTACATTTGGATCCCTCTGGTTGAATCGACGGTCTACGCCGGAAGCAAGCGAACGGGCTTCGGCCAGTATGAGTTCCGTTCGTTCAACAATAGGTTGCGCGGTCAAACCGAATGGCCATGCGGCGCATGAGCATGCAATAATTCTGTCATCCATCGAGCGCCAGGATGCGAGTCCCGCACGAGCGCTTCCAGAAACTTCTGGATGCCGCACCCGCCGGGGATGTGCCGTTAGTGAGCTTCATGGTCACTCACCAAGCATCGGTCATTCGCATGTCTCAACGAGAGGCAGTCGGTGACGGTTCGATGGAACATGACCTGTTGCCGATGTTGTTATGCCCCATGGCGCGTCTCAGCACATAGAATCAGTTATGCCATAAATATAATATTATCAATGATTTATTTATGAAATATAATCTTATTTCGAGAACGTACTTCTATGCATCGCGGACCCGGTTACTTCGCCGGCTCGCTCTCATAAGTCACGTAGTACTTCTTGTACCCCTGTGTTGACCAGTGGCCTTTCCAGCCTTTCGGAATCGCGGCGCCTTCGCCAGCGCGCACTTCGAGTACCGTGCCGTCGGAAGACGTCAACTTGACGCCGCCCTCGATGAAAAACATGAACTCGTCATCCGGGTAGCTAGCAATGTCTTGCTCGGAGGGGCCCGCGCTGTAGAGGCCGGACTCCACCTTGCGGTCCTTCGACCGAGCGATCGTGACATCGATCGTCGGACCGTCCGGACCATTGTCTTTGACTGCCGTCTTCGCGCCGAAAATGGGGCCACGTGCTGCCGCCGCGGTGACCTTCACAGGCTTGGTCGTGACGAGCGGAACTCCGGGCGGCGCTGCGGCGAAGGCCGTCTCCCAGAGTAGCCACATCGCGGCGACAGCCAGGATTTTGTATTGCATTGGACTCCCCTGTTGGAACTAGCGCCGCATCATAGCCGAAGCACCGAGTAGGCGGGGACCTACGCCGCTTCACGTTCTATTTCGATATGCCGGCCACCCGTTCTATGGTGTTGTGCAATCCAGGATAGATCTCAAGGAAGGACAGCCCATGAACGTTTACAGATCCGCCGCGGCCATGATGTTGGTGATTGCGACTATGGGGTTCTCCGCCTGCAACGGCGGCGATCGAGGGCACGAACGAGATCACGCGGACCAGTCCCGCGATCAGCCCCGAGAAGAGCCCCGTGACCAGCCCCGAGAACAGCCGCGAGACCCACCCAGAGACCTGTCTCGAGACCAGCCTCGAGATGAGCATCGAGACCCGCCCCGGGACGTCCGTCCTTGCGACCGCGAACGCGACGCCCATTGCGACGACAGGACCCACTAAACGCGAACGATCGCCCCCCTGCACCCGGTTCTACCATCCCCAACGATCAGCCGGCGCGGGCGCGCCACACGCTGCGCGCCATCCCTCGACGATCGTCGCTTTCCGTGATCGCCCGCAGTGCGCGCTAGAATGCTGCTGAAAGAATCAAGGCGTACCGCGCCGACAATGTTCGTATACTACGGCGCGCGTACTGGAAGATGGACCTGCGATACGTTGGGGTGAATTCACATGGATTATGTCTTAGGGCATTGGCGGCTCATCGCGGGCGCACTCGCCGCAATCATTCTGGTGCTGAGGTACCGTTGGGTGCTGGCGCTCTGCGGCGTCATCATCGTCCCGGATGACAGCGTCGGTGTGATGACCAAGAAATTTGTGCTGTTCGGCAGAAATCGCCGCCTGCCGGCCGGCCGAATCGTCGCACTGAACGGCGAAGCTGGGTACCAGGCGGACACGCTGCCTCCGGGCCTGCATCTGGGCCTGTGGCCCTGGCAGTACAGCGTCGAACTGGTCAAATTCTTCACGGTGCCTCCTGGCAAGGTCGGATGCGTCGAGGCCTGTGATGGCGAACCCCTGCCGAGCGGGCGAATCGTCGCACAGTTGGTGCCCTGCGATTCCTTCCAGGATTCTCGCGCGTTCCTGCAGAACAAGGGTCAGCGCGGTCCGCAAATGGGAGTGATCCCGCCCGGAACCTACCGGATCAACTCGCTGCTGTTTACCGTCACCCTCAATGATGCGATCGTCGTCCCGCCGGGCAAGATTGGGGTCATCGAGGCGCGCGACGGCAAACCCTTGTGCGATGGCCGGGTGATCGCACGGCACGTCGATTGCGATTCCTTCCAGGACGCGCCCGCCTTCATGGATGGCGGCGGCGAGCGCGGCCCGCAAATGGCCATCATTGCTCCCGGCACCTACCGCATCAATCCCTTCCTGTTCTCGGTGCAGTTGGCCGACGCGGTCGACATCCCCGATAACAAAGTCGGCGTAGTCACCACCCGGGAAGGTTTCTCACTGCCTGCCGGTGAGATTGCCGGGCCCGTGATCGGCGGGCACAACATGTTTCAGAGCCCGCAGGTGTTTGTCGACGGCAAGGGCGGCAAGGGTTTGCAGGAGCAGGTGCTGCTCGCAGGACGCTACTTCATCAATCCACGCTTCGCGACCATAGAAATGGTGGATATGACCGAAGTGCCGATCGCCCATGTGGGTGTGGTGATCGCCTATGTCGGCAAGGAAGGTAAGGACGTGACCGGAGACGCCTTCAGGCACGGGAATCTGGTCAGCCGCGGCGAGAAAGGCGTCTGGGTCGAGCCGCTCGATCCAGGCAAATATCCGGTCAACCCGTACACGCACAAAGTGACGAATGTGCCCACGGCCAACGTGGTTCTCAATTGGGCGACCGGCAAGACCGAAGCACACCGGCTCGATGCCAATCTGTCCACCATCACGGTCCGATCGGCCGACGGATTCAAGTTCAATCTGGATGTCTCGCAGATCATTCACATTCCGCGCAATGACGCGCCCAAGGTGATCGCCCGCTTCGGAGACATGTCCGCTCTGGTGACCCAGGTGCTTGAACCGACCATCGGCAACTATTTCCGCAATGCCGCCCAGGGCTCCGACATCATCGATTTTCTGAAGAATCGTTCGGTGCGCCAGGGCGAGGCGCGTGATGCCATCTCCATAGCCCTCAAGGAGTACAACGTCGGCGCCGTCGATACTCTCATCGGCGACATTGTGCCGCCGGACCAATTGATGAAAACCCTCACCGATCGCAAGCTTGCCGAACAGGAGCGGGTGACCTACGAGACGCAGCGACTGGCGCAGGTGGTACGTCAGCAGTTTGAGCAGGCCAACGCTCTAGCCGTCACGCAGGCCAAGGTCGTGGATGCCGAGCGGCAAGTGGCGATTGCCGACTTCAATGCCCAGGCAAACGTCAAATCGGCCGAAGGTCAGGCGCGGGCCAAGACGATCAATGCCGAGGCCGACGCGACGGTGGTGCGCACTGTCGGCGACGCCGAGGCGTCAAAAACCCGAGCGGTCGGCGGTGCCGAAGCCGAAGTGATCAAACTCAAGATTGCCTCCATGGAGTCGGGTAATTACGCCGTGGTGCAAGTGGCGGAAGCCTTGGCCAAGTCCGGTGTCAAGCTGGTGCCGGACATCGTGGCCGGTGGCGGCGCCAGTGGCGGCACACTCGTCGACGTGTTATTGGCCAATGTGATTCGGGAAGGCACGCTGCGGAACACGCCGAGGCCTTGAGGGTCACGACGCCCTCGCAGCAACATTGCCGATCAGCCGCTCCAGGGCGGACCCGTCGACCAGCTCAATTTTGCACGACTTCGCCAATGCGCGTGCTTCAGGCGTGAACTGACCGCCGGTAACTACAAATCCGCCGTGGGCACCCTGCGCCGCGATGACGGCGTTCAACTCCTGCACCACGGTGACGCCCACCTGCTGTTTCCGCCAATGTTTGCACTGGACGAGGAATCGTTCGCCGTGTTTCATCAATCCGAGGTCAACGCCCCCCTCCGCAACGCTCCCGCCGAAACCGGTCACTATGAATCCGCGCCTCCGGAACGCCTCTCCCATCAGCCGCTCGAAGTCGCGCCAGCTCAGGGCTGAGACTGCCACCGGGTCTCCGTGCGCCGTTGTGAGCGGCAACTTCGAGCGCCGGCGCACGCCGAAGGAGCCCATCGCTCCAATCCACACGGCCGCCGGAATCACATACTGCGAAATCAGGGCAAACTGATGAATCAGCGCGAGCTGAGCGAAGGTGCCGTCCGAGAGTGTGGTTCCCGTGGCAGGCGATGCAGTCTGAATGGCAATGACGTGGAGCAACACGAACGCCACGATCGCCGCTAGGCTTGTCACCCGCCACGGAAGCTTGAAGCCGGTTTTGTTCAAATCGCTGGTAAACCCTGGCGTCTTGCCATCGGTTCGATCCCTTTACTCGGCAATTCCCTTATCTTGGCCAAGTTCCTTCGTCGATGCTGCGAATTCAGTCACGAACTCGACCTGCGTCCACGGCAATGTTCGGCAGTTGCCGGCCTGTGTATCCGGCGGGTGCACTTGCTCTTCCGCGCCACCGTGCCTTGGAGCGGCTGGCTCGGTTTGTCCTCGCGCGGCGAAATTCAACTCTCGCTACGCGACCTGCGTCTGCTGCAGACGCGACTCGACCAACTCTTCGGCGGCTATCCAATCTTCAAGTTCGTGACCCGACTCAAAACCGCGGCGTTCCGCCCGGAAATATGCCTCCGCCGCCACCAGTTGGCGCCGAGCGTCCAGGTCCAAGCTTGCGCCTGGAGGGGCCGCAGATTGCGCCGATTCCAGGACCACCATCACCGCGCTGTCCGTGAGCTCGGGCGTCGCGGTCGCCGCCTTTCGCTTCGTTGTCTTCTTAGCAGGGGATACTCGCCTAGTAACCATCACTACCTCCGTGTCTGCGTACTGTCGGTCTCGGTCAGCGGGTAGTCGATACCCACCTCATTCCGACTATATAACGGTCTTGCCCACATTACTGCAATTGAATTTGAATTCACCCGTCAGAGCAGCATTTCCTGCAGAGAGACCGCTTTCTTGCCCCCGGCGACGCGCTGGCTGCCGACCTCGTGAAAGCCGAACTGCTGGTGAAACCGCCGCGAGACCTCGTTCGGCGGATCGGTGTCGAATTCACACACGATCCGCCTGAAACCGTTCTCACGCGCGCGTGCGATCAGATCCTCGTACAGCAGCACACCGAAGCGCCGACCGCGCGCTGCTGCGCCGATGACGATGCGGTCAATGTAGAGGAACTCCGCGTAGTGGGCGGCGAACCACTGATAATTCGGGCTGTCGTAGCCGGCTCCTTCACGGAGCGCAAGCAGAAATCCTTGCACAACGCCCTCCAGACAGACGACACGCCGGTACCAGGCCTGCGCATGCAGGGCGTGGAGCCGCGGCTGTGTCAGCGGACTGAGGAAATGCTCCGACTCGAGGTTGAGGCGCAGCAGCGCCGGAAAATCCGCCTCGGAGGAGTCTCTTATCGCGCCGGGCATGGTTATCGCGCTGGGCATGGTTATCGCGCCGGGCATGGTTATCGCGCCGGGCATGGTTTCACCGTCCATTCAGAGTCGCCGTTGTTCCTTGAGGTCGGCACCATGAGAGCAGTCTAGTGAAGCGGACGCCTGAAATCCAAACTCGGGGAAAGTTCCGTGAACCCGTCACAGTTCCCTCCCCGTCCGACATGAGCAGAATTCGCCGGGGCGAGAGTTTTTATCATCTGACATCCATCGCCCGCTGCTTGATCATGGCACCGAGCTTCCATGGTGAGGGCCAGTCAGGAGATTGCCGCCAATGACCGAAACCCCGCTTAAACATTATCTGCTCGCGTCCGACTTCGACCAGACTCTGAGCTTCAAGGATTCCGGACTCGTGCTGAGCGAGCTGCTCGGCATATCCGGCTTTGAGGATCGTGTCGCGGGTCTTGCGCGGAGCAATCTCGTGCAGCAGGGCGGCGAGCTTGCGTACTTGATCCGTCACGATCCGGAATTTCGCGGCGTCCGCCGCGAGCATCTGGTGGAGGCCGGCCGTCGCGTTCGTCTCAAGAGTGCGATTCCGGCGCTGATCGACTTCATGGAGAGAGGCACGGAAGGGTATCGCTTTTCCTTTTTCGTGATATCCGCGGCGCCGCGCGAAATCGTCATCTCGGCGCTCGACGGTGTGCTGCCTCCCGATCATATCTACGGCACCGAGTTGGAATTCGACCCCCTTTCGGGAGAAGTCCGCGCCATCCAGCGCGTGCCGGCCGGCTACGGCAAGGTGGCGGTGATCGAGGAACTGCAGCATCGGTTGGGAGTGACCTCCGACCGCATCATCTATGTCGGCGACGGCAGTTCCGATGTTCACGTGATGCTGCACGTCAACAACCACGACGGTTTCACGATTGCCGTTTCCGAAAACAAGCAGCTCGCGCGGATTGCCAAAAGCACGGTGCTCAGCGAGAACGCGTTCAGCATCATGGTGCCGATTCTCGATCAACTTCTCCACTGGCGAACCGGGGATATTCGCGAATTGTTTGAATCCTACGGCTTGACGCTGAGCGAGTGGGAAAAGGATCGAACGGATCGCGTGAAAATCGGCGAAATCCTCTCCTCCACTGCGCGCGCCGAAGCCGAAGCGGTATGAGTCACGTCGGGATCGAGTGTCTGGGGTGGGCGGCCACCGCCGTGTTCGTCGCCTCGTACTTCTTCGCGCGTCCGTCGCTCCTGCGCGGCGTGCAGATGCTTGGGGCGCTGCTCTGGGTGACCTATGGCATGCTCATCAACGCATCACCGGTCATTGTCGCCAACGTGCTGGTCTTTTCGGCGGCTGCATGGACCACATTCCGCAAGGCCTCCACGCCCTAGTTTCCTGCTACGCTAGGGATTGGTACGGCACCGCCCGGGGCAGCGCGGCGCCCGTCAGGAGCGGGGGGACATTGTCGATGGCCGCATTCCAGCGCGAAATTCTCGTACGGTTCGGGCACTGCGACGCTGCGGGCTGGGTGTTCTATCCACGTTATTTCGAAATGGTCAGCGATTTTGTCGAGGACTGGTTCGAGGATGGCCTTGAAGCAAGTGCGCCCGGCCTGTTCCATCACAAGCAGATTTTGACTCCGTCGGTGCATTTCACGGTCGACTTCGAAAAGCCGACGCGCTACGGAGATCGCCTGACGTTCAATCTGTGGGCCGTGAAGGTGGGGCGGACCTCCTGCGAACTGCGCATCGAAGCCTCCCTGGGCGGTGAGCTGCGCATGCGAGTAAAGCAGGTGCTGGTGTTCATTTCCGCAAAAACTTCGCGTGCAACGGCAATCCCTCCGGAGCTCGTCAGCCGGATGCACCGGTTTGCGCCGCAGGTGGAGCGCCAAACGCACGTCACGCAATTGAAATCTAGCGGGAAACCCCTAACGCGGCGCCGATGACTCGACATAAGAAATCGGCAACGATCGATATCGCGAGTTGGATCACGCTGCACCGGACTCAGGACACGCGATATTGTCGCGTGCTCGGAGCAGCCTTGTAAGGAGAGGTGAAATGCAATCCGTCGACGAAGCTTTGATTCTTTTGAAGCGCCAAGCGGTGCTCGAAGCCGCCATGAAGCAACGCGGCGGCATCCGCGTCACGGAAGAACAAGAGCTTCACGTGGTGCGCCGTCGATTGGCCGACTTCCCGGAAGCGATACAGGCCGTCATCCAAGCTGCGCACGCTCTTCGCCGCCCCATCGACAATCTAACGGCGACCGACGTTCAGAACTGGGCGAGCACGACGCAGGTTTCATGATGTCGCAGGACTGCGAGTCGCCCCTTGTCGCACTGGTGACGGGTGCTTCGCGCGGGATCGGCCGCGTCATTGCGGCGCAACTGGCGCAACGCGGCGTGCGCGTCGCCCTTCACTTTCGCGGCAACCGCGAAGCCGCCGATGCGGCGCTCGCAAGTCTTCCGGGGACGGGGCATGCGGTTTTTGCCGCCGACCTCGCCGATCCGGCCGCCACGACCCGGCTTTGGCACAGCGCGCTCGAGCGCTTCGGCGTCATCGATATTCTCATCAACAACGCCGGCCTGTACCTCATGCATCCGCCCTTGAGTACGGGCTACGAATCCTGGCAATCCGCGTGGCACCTCACGCTGGCGGCGAATCTCATCGGTCCCGCAAACCTGTCATTGCTGGCGGCGCAGCGGATGGCGGCACGCATCGATCCCGTGGACGCGGCGTTCGGCCGCGGCCGCATCGTCAACATCTCCTCGCGCGGCGCATTTCGAGGAGAGCCCGACGCGCCCGCCTACGGCGCGAGCAAGGCGGGGCTCAACGCACTCTCGCAGTCTCTCGCCAAGGCGCTCGCGCCGCGCGCCATTCATGTCTACTGCATAGCGCCCGGCTGGGTTGAAACGGAGATGGCGGCAAGTCATCTGGCGGGCGCCGACGGCCCCGCGATCCTCGCACAGCATCCGCTCGGGCGCGTGAACCGAACCGAGGAGATCGCGCAAGCGACTGTCTACTGTGCACTCGATGCGCCCGCCGCGATGACCGGATGCATCATCGATGTCAACGGGGCGAGCTACTTGCGGACCTAGCCGCAGTGCTACTTGTACAGTTCCGCCGACGCCAGCACGGTGGATACGGATGAGACCGCACTTGGGTGATAGTGACCACAGACGTACGCGGTGCGGACCGTGCCCAGCGTTCCGCCCGTGACCAGCACCGTGCCGTCCGCCAAGACCGTGGCCGCGTGTCCGTAGCGCGCGGTGTTCAGATGTGCGGTCGTCGTGAAGCCCTCGCTTTCTGGGGCGAATAGTTGCGCTACCGCGAGCGAATATTTTGCCTGGCCGTAGTTGAAGCAGCTCCGACCCTGCGAGCGGTACAAGGGCACGTAGAAGTAGCCACCCGCAAAGACCACCGTACCGTCATTGCGTAGGAAGGCGGTCATGCTCCGGGCTGCGTTCAACGCGGGCAGGCCCATCAGGAGGTTTCCCACGCGCGCGAAAGTGCCAGTCGCAGGATTAAAGACCTCGGCGCTGAGATCCGGCCCGGCGACCACCACCGCGCCGTGGTTCGGCAACGCCGCATTGGCGAGCAGCGTGGCGGTGTGCTCGGAGCGTGGCTCGATCATGCTGCCGGTCGCCGTGAACGCGCCCTTCGCCGGATCGTAGAGCTCCGCCGTCGCCGTCCCGCCGCCCGCAATGAGCACCTGTCCGTTGAGCAGCAGCGTCGCGGTATGGGCGCTCCGAGAGACCGTCATGCTGCCGGTCACGGTAAAGGTGCCGGTGGCCGGGTTGTAGAGCTCCGCACTGGCAGTTGCGCCTCCTGCGATCAGCACCTGGCCATTCTGCAACAGCGTCGCAGTCTGACCGGTGTGCGGCGCGACCATGTTGCCGGTCGCTGTGAACGTGCCAGCCGCCGGATCATAGAGCTCCGCCGTCTGGCTCCCGCCGCCGGCCAGCAGGACCTTGCCGCTGTTCGGCAACGCCGCGTCGGCAAGCAGCGTCGCGGTGTGCCCGGAGCGCGCGACCATCATGCTGCTCGTCGCGGCGAAGATCTGATTCGTCGGGTCATACAGTTCCGCGGATGCCAACGGCCCCGATGCGTCGCTGCCGCCTGCGATCAGCACGTGGCCGCTCTGCAGCAGTGTCGCAGTGTGCTCGGAGCGGGCCGCCGTCATGCTGCCCGTGGTCGGCGTAAACCCAGCCGCAGCCCGCGCTAACGACACCCGAACCGTTACGGGCGCGCTTGGCGCACTGCGGCTCAGCGAATCCACGACATTGAGCATGATGGGGAACTGGCCCGCCTCGCCGGGCGTACCGGACAGGACGCCGCCGGCACTCACTCCGAGGCCCGCGGGCAGTGCGCCGGTCTCGCTCCAGACCAGCGGCAGGTAGCCATTGGTTGCCCCGAACCCGAAGGCAGGATACGCCGTCCCCACGGTGCCGGTCGGCGGCGCCGCAGTATTGATGGTCGGCGGCGGTGGTGCGGTGATGGCGATTGTGAAAGGCGCCGAGTTCATCTCGGGCGTCGGTGCGCTGTCGCTGACCGTGACGGTGAAGGGGAATGAGCCGATGGTCGTCGGCACGCCGCCAAGGGCCCCGCTGGTGGCCAACGAGAGCCCGGTAGGCAGTGCGCCGGCAGTCACTGCCCAAGTCAGTGGAAGGTATCCACCGGTCGCCGTGAAATTGAAATTTGGATAGCCATTATCGGCCACAGCCGTCGGCGGTGCCGGCGTCAGGGTGATGACCGGCGGGCCCGGAGTATTGACGGCGACCGTGAAAGACTGCGACCCCGCCTCCGGCGGCTGGGCGCTGTCCTTGGCGGTGACGGTGAACATCACGGTGCCCGCCGTCGTCGGCGTCCCGGACAGCGTCCCATCGGAACCGAGTGTCAGGCCGGCCGGCACGGCACCGGTCGTGATGCTCCAGATATATGGCCCGAGACCGCCGCTCGCGCCAAACGAAAAGGCGGTACCGCCATTGTACGGATAAGTGACCGTGCCCGCGGGCGGCGCGGGCGTGGTACTGACAACCGGTGCGGTCGGAGTGCCCACCACAATTGTGAAGGGAGCCGACTGGTGCTGTGGCGTCGGTGCGCTGTCGGTCGCTGTGACGGTGAACGTAAATGTGCCCGCACTCGTCGGTAACCCCGACAGCGATCCGTCGCTCCCGAGCGTCAGGCCGGGAGGCGCAGTGCCCGCCGTGCTCGCCCACGTGAATGGCGCCGAACCGCCGCTCGCGACCGTGAATGTGTAACCGGCGTACGGGTAGGTCGCCGTCCCGGCAGGCGGCTGCGGTGCCGTGCTGATCACGATCATCGAGTCGCTGATCTGGAGGCTGACGGTCGCCGTCGCGTCGTGCGACGGACTGGACGAATCGGCGGCCAGGACCGTGAACGAATACGTTCCCGCGGTGATGGGCGTGCCGAGCAGCTGACCCGCTGTATTCAGCGACAGACCCGGCGGCAGTACGCCGGAGGCGGTCCAGCTCACCGGCGCCACACCGTTGCTCGCAATGAATGTGAAGCCCGGGTACGCGACGCCCGTCGCGCCGTTCGAAGGGGGACCGGAGGTGATCTCGAAGGGCGGTGGACTGCTGCTGCCGCCGCCGCAGCCGGCGGTGAGTACGACGGCCAGTGTCACGACTATTGTGCGCATCGAAAGGAAACGGTCCATAACTCCCCCGGAATCGCGACTCTGCGTTCGGCCGCCGATACGGCGTCCGCCCATGTCTATGTGGTGGGTATGAGTGGGCTTTGGGCGCAAAGGGCACCAAAATCTTTGGCTCAAAGATTTCGGTGTCCCAAACGTCGGCCAAAGGCTCATAGTGAGGCAGACCAACCGATCGGCAGTAGAACCAAAATCAATTGAGCGCCGGGAGTCGGAGATGGAGCCAAGCTTGACGGGGAGACCGCATGTTGCTGTCGTGAGCCGATGGCTCGCCTGCGCCATGCTCGGAATGCTGTTCGGCGCATGGGCCGGCACCATCGAATCCGTGCCGGTGTTATCCAATCCGATCCCGTCGCAGCCACTGGCAGCGGCGCTTGCGGAATTCGGCCATCAAACGCGGCTGCAGTTCGTCTACGTATCGACGATCGTGCGCTCGCGAACGTCAGGCGACGTACCGGCCGGCCTCGCGCCGGTCGAGGCGCTGGGGCGGCTACTCGACGGAACCGGGCTGGGCTTCGAATTCCTGAATCCCAGAACGGTCCGAATCTTTGAGACTGCCACGGTCACGCCGGCCGCGCCGTCGAAGACTGGCGACGCGCCGAAACGGCGAAGCGCGGGCGTCTCCGGCTCGGCCGACCGTATCAAAGACAGTGGCGCGTTGGACGACGTCATCGTCACGTCGCAGAGGCGCAGCGAGATCGTCAGCACGGTGTCGATGAGCATTTCGGTCATATCGGCCGGTGATCTTCGCCGCGAGCACATTACGAATATTCCCGATCTATCGCGAGCAGTCCCGAATGTCTCGTTCACGACCCAGGGTGGACCGGGCCTTTCTACGCTCGAGATTCGTGGCATCAGTTCCCTGGCTGGTACCGCCGCGATCGGCGTCTACCTGAATGACGTCTCGCTCACCACGCTGGCTGGTGTGGGCACGGCCGAGCCGCGTTTCTTCGACCTTGATCGCGTGGAGGTACTGCGCGGACCGCAGGGTACGCTGTACGGCGGTGGCACCCTGGGCGGCGTCGTTCGCTTCATCGAAAAGCAGCCCAACTTGACTCAGTTCGACGCGAGCGCCGGCACGGAAGTGTCCGAGACACGGCATGGAGGCGCGAACTACAACGTTGAAGGGGTTCTAAACCTGCCCGTGCGGGACGGGAGGCTGGCGTTACGTCTTGGGGTACAGGAAGGTCAAGACAGCGGCTACATCGATCAGGTCAGCCCGGCGGACTTGAGCGTCATCGCGAAGGGCATCAATGGCAATCGCTGGACGGTCGCGAAGGCCGGGTTGAAATGGCAGATGACCGAGGCTTGGTCCGCGACTCCGGCCATCTTCTACCAACGGTTCGAGAGCGACGACATCGACGCATTCTTCGAAGTAGTGCCTGACGGACAGCCGTTGGCCGGGCAGGCACTGCGGACCTTCCAGACCTCGAAGACCGTTCGCGAGCCCGGTACCGACCGCATCACTATCCCAAGCCTCACGGTCGAAGGCGACCTCGGAGTCGCGGATCTGACCGTCGTCGGCAGCCGTTACGACAGAGACTTCGCGGTTATCCAAGACGGTACGATCTCCACCGTTCCATATCTGGCCAGCTTGTTCCCGGCTGGATCCGCCGTGGCAACTGGACTTGCCGCGCTCAAAGGCGTCTTCAGGCAGACGACCCATCAATCGCAAGCGACGGTCGAAGCGCGACTGGCATCGAAGCCCTATGCCGCCGGCACCGGCCTGCCGATCAGCTGGCTCGCGGGCGCGTTTTACCTCAACAGCACGACCGAGCTCACGGGAACGCACCCGGTCGTTGGTATCTTCAAGCTCTTCAATCAACTCGGCCTCGACATCAACGATCCGAACGTGTTCTTCCGCAGTTTCCCGGGGGCCTGGACAGCAAGCGATTCATCCTTTTACGGTCATCGCGTATACCATCCCTCGCAGCGCGCGGTGTTCGGCGAACTGACCTATCACGTTCGCGACAACGTCCGCATCACCGTTGGTCTTAGATACGAATCCGCGAAAGAGACATTCGAGCGCGACGCCAACTATTACGCCACCTTCTGCGGGCGTCCGCCGGACCTTCTCGGCAATCCGCCGATGTGTCCTCTGCAATTTGATCCTCCGACCGCGTTCTTCAGCGCGACGACGCCGCGCGCTGTCGTGAGCTGGGACTTGGACGAATCGAAGCTTTTGTACGTGAGCGCCGCGAAAGGCTACCGGGAGGGCAGCTTCAATCGACCGATTCCCATCCGTGGTCAGCAGGTCGAGGATCTGCAGAATCTCGGACTTTGCGATGGCACCCCTTCACGCTGCGCCGCAGCCATTCCCACGGCGTTCAAGCCCGATTCCCTCTGGAGCTACGACATCGGAGGCAAGTTTCGTGGCTTCGATAATCGCTTGTCGATTGATGCCTCGGTGTATTACCTCAAGTGGAACGATACCCAGCAGGACATCGTCCTCGCTGTGAGCGGATATGACTTCGAGTCCAACGTCGGTCACGTCGAGTCGTACGGTGTCGAACTCGACGTGAAAGCACGTCCAACACGGAGCCTCACCCTGCAGCTGGCCGGCGGCTACAACCACGCGACGTTCTCCGATGACGTTCCACTGCTCGGCAGCAACAACGGAGGCCTGAACGTGACGAAGGGCGCGAAGGTTCCGGGCGTTCCCGAGTACAACGCCCAGCTCGGCGTCGACTACAGCATGACGTTCTCCGGAAACCTGGATGGCTTTGTTCGCGGGGACATGCGCGTCGTCGGTCCGAGTCGCGGCACCTTTGTGTTGGGGGCGCCTGACTATGATCGGCCTGCGTACGTGACGTCGGATGCGAGCGTGGGGCTGGCATTCGGCGCAATCGAAGTCTCGCTATTCGCGAAGAACCTTAACGATAACCATACGGTGTTGCAACGACCGGATATTAATTCCCTCTCGGAGGCCTACACGATGCGGCCGCGTACGGTCGGTCTGGCGTTCAACTATCACTTTAGGAACAGGTATTGAATGAGAAACCGTCCGTCGCGTTCCACGCAGCCTTCATGATGTCATCGCTGCGCCGGCGGCATCGGCGGCCCGCCGCCTCAACAGATCCTGTTCGCGCCGGTTGCCCGCCATATTCGCGGCCGCTTCGAACGCGGCGTGCGCTTCTTGGTATCGGCCAAGCCTGTGGAGCAGGTCGCCTCGCACGCTTGGCAGCAGGTGATAGCTTTTCAGCGCCGGCTCTTGGCCAAGGCGCTCCACGATCGCCAGCGCCGCTGCGGGTCCCTCGGCCATGCCGACCGCAACCGCGCGGTTGAGCTCGATGATGGGTGAACGCACGACCGCCGCCAACTGCGCATACAATTCGGCGATGCGCGGCCAGTCGGTATCGCCCGCCGTCGCCGCTCGGGCGTGGCAGGCAATGATGGCTGCCTGAAGAGCGTAAGCGCCGCCTGCTCCGCCCAGCTCGCGCGCTCGCTCGAGCGCCTGCATGCCCCGCCGGATCTGAAGTTGGTCCCAGAGCGCACGATTTTGCTCCAGCATGAGGATGGGATCGCCCGCCGCGTCGGTGCGCGCCGCCGCGCGCGAGGCATTCAATTCCATCAGGGCGAGCAGCCCATGTGCTTCGGGCTCGTGCGCCGCGATGGAGGTGAGCACGCGGCCCATGCGGAGCGCTTCATTGCAGAGCTGGGGACGCAGCCAGTCCTGGCCGCGCGCCGCCGTGTAGCCTTCGTTGAAAATGAGGTAGACCACCTCCAACACCGAGTCAAGCCGTTCGGAGAGTTCCGCGCCCCGCGGAGTCTCATAGGCCAGCCCCGATTCCGACAGGGTGCGCTTCGCACGCACGATGCGCTGGGCAATCGTCGGCTCCGACAGCAGGAAGGCCCGGGCGATCTCCTCGGTGGTCAGGCCGCAGATCATCCGTAAGGCAAGGGCGGCCCGCGCCTCCTGCGACAGCAGCGGGTGACAGGCGGTGAAGATGAGCCGCAGCAGTTCATCGCCAATGTCGTCGTTCTGGGCGGACTCCAGATCAGGCAGGGACCGCTCCTCCTCTTCCAACTCCCACGCGATCATTTCATGCTTGCGCTCCAGCATCCGGCCGCGGCGCAAATGGTCGAAGGCGCGGTGCCTGGCGGTCGTCATCAGCCAGGCGCCCGGTTTTTCCGGAACACCCGTCACGGGCCACCGCTCGAGGGCGGCCAGCAAGGCTTCCTGCGTCAAGTCCTCGGCCAGCGGCACATCGCGCAGCAGCCGTGCCAAGCCGGTGATCAGCCGGGGCTGCTCGATCCGCCAAATGGCCAGGATCGCGCGATGCGCGTCGGGGGTCGTATCCCGACTCAAGGGCCGCCCGGGGCGAACGCGCGCAGTTCGCACGTTCCTTCCCAGCCTGGAAGGAAGTCCTTGTGAAGCTGCATGAACTCGACCGCCGACGCCACGGCCTCTTCCTTGCTGTGCAGCTCGAACACCGCGTAACCGCCGATGACTTCCTTGGCTTCGACGAAGGGACCGTCAAGAACGCTGAGCTGACCGTCGATGATTCGCACCTGCGCGCCCTCGGCTAGCGGCATCAGCCCGCCGTTGTCGAGCATGCGCCCGGCCTTGATCTCCCGGTTGGCGAGCTTGTGCATTGCCTCCAGCAGTGCCGGAGTCGGGGGGATTCTGTGACCGGATTTGACGATGAACATGAATTTCATTTGAGCATTTCTCCTTGCAGCGAGCCGCGGGCGACCATCGCCGCAAAATTGTCTCGCTATTGAATCAACGAACCAGACCCCGGCGCATCGACATCCTCGGCGACCGAAACACAACTTCAATCGCTGCTTGACGGCATACCCACTAGACGGTATGGTCGCACCTACTCGGCATTTGAGGATAGCGTGACCACTCAAACTCAGCATGAATCGAAGACCAAGCTCCTGGATGCCGCCTTGCACGTCATCCGCGGCAAGGGTTATGCCGCCACCACGGTTGATGATATCTGTCATCAGGCTGGAGTGACCAAGGGCAGCTTCTTTCATCACTTCAAGGGCAAGGACGAACTCGCGCTCAATGCCGTCGCCCATTGGGAATCAATGACCGAGGGGCTGTTCGCGGCCGCACCGTATCATGCCGCCGCCGACCCTCTGGAACGGGTGCTCGGTTATGTGGACTTTCGCGCCGCGATCCTCGCCGGCGAACTGCCGGACTACACCTGTCTGCTCGGCACCCTGGTCCAGGAAACCTACGCCACGCACCCGGACATTCGCGCGGCCTGCGATCGAGCCTTGTCGTCGCACATTGCCGAGCTCACGCGCGATATCGAGTTGGCCAAGAAGCGCCATGCGCCGCGGGCAGCCTGGAGCGCGGAAGGCGTCGGCTATTTCATTCAAACCGTTTTGCAGGGCGCCTTCATCTTTGCAAAGGCGAAGCAGGGCCCGGACACCGTGCGCGAGAGTCTCGCCCACTTGCGGCGCTACTTGAAGAGTCTATTTGGGCCGGCGGACAACAAGCCATTGAAGGCAAACCATTGAGCAACGAAGGCAACACCATGAGCACCACCAAAACCACGACCTCGACCAACGGCGCGCGCGAACCGGCGGCCCGCGCGAAAATCACTCCCTGCCTCTGGTTCAATTTCAACGCCGAAGAGGCGGTCACGCACTACACGAGCATTTTCAAGCGATCGCGAATTCTGGAGGTCTCGCGCTACGGCGATACCATGCCGGAGTTCAAGGGTAAAGTGCTCGTCATTCGCTTCGAGTTGGAAGGACAGGAGTTTCAAGGCCTGAACGGCGGGGCGCAGCATCCGTTCACCGAGGCCATATCGCTCAGTGTGGATTGCGCGGATCAGGCCGAAGTGGATGAGATGTGGACCCGCCTGTCGGAAGGAGGGGTTCCAGGACGGTGCGGGTGGCTGAAAGACAAGTTCGGACTGTCGTGGCAAATCGTGCCGCGCGCACTGGTAACCCTGCTCACCGATCCGGACGCCGGCCGAGCCGCGCGTGTCATGCAAGCCATGCTGACCATGAGCAAGATCGATATCAATCGATTGCAACAGGCCTAGGGCCATCCATAAACCATTTTCGCCAGCGAGGGAGATTACATGAGCACCAAGTCGACAAAGCCGATTCCCGAAGGAATGCACACTGTCACGCCGCATTTGATATGCGGCGGGGCAGCCGACGCCATCGAGTTCTACAAGAAAGCCTTCAACGCCGTGGAAACCTCGCGCATGCCGGGTCCCGGCGGAAAGCTCATGCACGCCAGCGTGCGCATCGGTGATTCCACCGTCATGCTGGTCGACGAGGCGGCCGAATGGGGAATGCTCGGCCCGAAGGCGCTGAAAGGCTCCAGTGTCTTCATCCACCTGTATGTCGATGACGCCGATGCCTTCAGCGCCCGCGCCGCAGCTGCCGGGGCCAAGATCACCATGCCGGTCGCCGACATGTTCTGGGGCGACCGCTATGGTCAGCTCGAAGATCCCTTTGGCCATCGGTGGTCGGTCGCCACCCATGTGCGCGATATGACGCCGGCCGAAATGCAAGAGGCGATGCGCAACATGAACTCGGAGCGCGCGACGTGAGAATCTACTGGATCAAGGCGCAGGCGCCGCTGCGGGTGCTGGCGCTGGTCAAGCATCTGGGCATCCAGGCCGAATTGGTGGAGGCCAACTTGATGGGCGGCGGCCTCCGATCCCCGGACTATGCACGGCTCAATCCCAACATGAAGGCCCCGACCCTGGTCGATGGCGACACGGTGCTGTGGGAGGCGTCGGCAATCATGGCCTACCTGTGCATCAAGGCGGGATGCGATATGTGGCCGGCGCACAATCCGGCCGAGCAGGTCGAGGTGCTGCGCTGGCTGTCCTGGAACGATTGCCATTGGTCGCCCGCGGTGGGACCGTTTTACTTCGAACATGTCGTCAAGAAGACATTCGGGTTGGGGACGGCCGACATTGAATCGTTGACTTCGAAGGTAGCCGACCTCGTGAAGTTCGGCAAAGTTCTCGACGGCCACCTGGCGGGTCGGAACTATGTGGCGTGCGGCAGGCTCACCATCGCAGACTTCCAGCTGGCCTCGATGGCGACCTACTGGCGGGAATCGATCATGCCTCTGGAATCTCTGCCCAATGTTGTGCGATGGCTCGATGGGTTGATGCGCATTCCGGCATGGGCGGATCCCTGGCCGGCCCGCCGGCAGACCGCGGCCTGATGGCCCGCTCGCGTGGAATACTTCACTTCCATCACGGGACTGCGAATTCCCGGAATCATTTATGGGACGGCCTGGAAGAAAACCGACACGCGGCGGCTGGTGGAGACTGCCATCCGACAGGGATTTCGCGGCATCGACACGGCCTGCCAGCCCAAGCACTACGATGAAGCCGCCGCGGGCGCCGGGATTGCCGCGTGCGGGCTGGCCCGGCGCGAGCTGTATGTGCAGACCAAGTTCACGTCCGTCTCGGGGCAGGATCCGGAACGGATTCCCTATGACCCGACGGCGCCGCTAGCCGAGCAGGTCGCGCAGTCCTTCGCCGCCTCGCTGCGCAACCTGCAAACCGATTACCTGGACTGCCTTATTCTCCATTCGCCGCTGCCGACCGCGGAGCGCACCCGGGCGGCGTGGCAGGCATTCGAAGCCCTGGTCGACGCCGGCGGAGTCCGTCAGATCGGAATCAGCAATTGCTACGACCTCGCCGAACTCGAGCACCTGTGGAATCAATCGCGAATCAAGCCGGCCGTCGTGCAGAATCGGTTTTATGCCGAAACCGGGTACGATCGCGAGATACGCGCGTTCTGCGCCAATAAGCACATCGTCTACCAGAGCTTTTGGACATTGACCGCCAACCCGCACGTTCTCGCCCACCCCACCCTGGGGGCGTTGGCAGCGGCGCACCAGCGGACCGCGCCGCAGATTTTTTTTCGCTACCTGACCCAGTGGGGTATTGCACCCCTGACGGGCACTCGGTCAGAGACGCACATGCGCGAGGATCTGTCCATATTTGAATTCGAGCTTAACGAAGCGCAGCGGCGCGCCGTCGACGGCATATTCGACGCGATCTAGGCGCGGGCGCTCCCCGCCGTCCGTGAATCCAAACTTTCAAGCGCCGCAATCTCCCGCGCCAGCGTCTGCCCTTCTTCGTCTGCGAGCGCCGCGTCCTGAAGGCGCGACAGCACCGCCGCGCCATCTGAGCGCGTTGCGAGAAACTCCAGCTGACTGACGAGCGCGAGGAAGCTGCGCCACCCGCGCTCGTGCGTCTCGCCGTAGCCCTTGATCAATCTTTGGGCACGCGCCAACTCCACCGCCAGCGCGTAGTGATCCGCGGCCAGCTCCTCGATGCGCCCGAGCCACTCCTCGATGCGCGCGTTCTCCTGCTGGAAGCGCAAAGTCGAACGCCGCCAGCGCTTCAAGCCGCCCAAGGTGTGCAGCATCAAGAAGCCGCTGATGGTGCCGGTGCGAATCTGTTTTCCGCCGGTCCACCGGGAGAGCCGGCCGCTGAGGCGAGGTGAATTCAGCAGCCAGCGGCCGAGCGCCGCCGGCAGCGTGCCGGCGATTTCCTCCACCCGCGGCTTCATGAACTCCGTGATGCCGAACAGCTGGTTCGGATCCGCGCGAATTTCGTCGCGCACTCGCGCGAAGCGCGCCGCGCGCGTTTTCAAATCCGCGACTCGAATCGTGTCCTCGAAGGTCATCCACAGCGCAAGACTGCGCGCAGTGGATTCGAGCAGCGCCACCGAGCCGGCGCCCGGCGACATTCGAGTCTCCAGCGCGGCGATGCGCTCCACACGATCCAGGAACAGCGCTGCGTAGGCGGGATCCTGGTAGTCGATCGTCCGGCGCGCGCCTTCGAGCACCACCGGCTGCACCGCGGCGGGCAGATCTCTGATTCGATCGAGCAGAGGCTGGAGCTTCGGCGTGCGCGCCTGCGCCGGCACCTCCTGCGACAGCTTCGGTGTCGCTTTGCCGGTGAATCCGTCATCGCCGCGCTCGGCCCGCCGGCAGGCGTCCTCGAATGCCGCCAGGTTCGCCGCGACGGCGATCCCGCTTTTCTCGATCTCTTGTTCGAAAGTCTGCTTGCGGAACGGCAGCACTCCGCTGCCGCACAGAGCGCCCAGCAGCACCGAGCTGATGACGCTGCGGTGGCGCTCGGCCGTCTCTTCCATGTCGAACAGCACCAGGCGCTTCGCCTGGCTGCGTACCAGATCGGTGAGCTCAACAGTATCGACCGCGCCCTGCCCCATCGCACTCTTCTCGCCGATGGCATAGGCGCGGTGCGTGGAGGCAATGAGCGTGGTGCGATCGGGCGTCACCAGTCCACGCTGAATGGCGCGGCCCGCCTCCGCAAGCTCGGAGGCCACTACGCAATCAACGTCCCCGGGGACCGGCATGAGGGCCATGACCGGCTCGCGACCCGCCCGATCGGCGGCGGCGCGCGGGAAGAATTCCAGGTAATAAATCGTCGCGCCGGTTCGCTGCGCCACGCCCGGCACGGAGGTGGATTGCGCAATGTAGCCTTCGGACTCGGCGATCTCGACCAGCCAGTCGGCGAGCACGCCGCCGCCCTGCCCGCCCAGTGCCGCGATCGTCAGCTTGATCGGCCGCCCGGCCATCGCTCGGTCCTACAGTGCGAAGCGCAAGCGGCTGCGCTCGCTGCGCCGCTGCAGGGCGCCGATCAGCCCTGCTCTGATCTTCCCGATCAGCCGGTCCCATCGGGTCGGGTTGTAAACCAGCTCGGCGCGGTAGAACGACGGGCACAGCACGGCCGCATCCGCAACCTCGCCGCAGACGCCGCAGCCGACGCAGCTGTTGTCGACGTGCGCGACCGGATCGCTGCGCAGCGGATCGGGATTTTCCTTGACCGTCAGCGACGGGCAGCCGGACAGGCGGATGCACGAATGGTCGCCCGTGCAGGTGTCCGGATCGACGCCGAACCGCTCGCGCACCACGCGCTCGCCGTCCTGAATCGCCTTTCGCATCTGCGGGCGCACGCGCCTCTGGCGATTGAGTGAACACTCGCCGTCGGCGACGATGACTTTCGGGCCCCGAAATTGCGTGCTCATCGCCTCGCGCAGCACCTTGAGAGTCCCGCGCATGTCATACGTGTGCGTCCGCCTCACCCACTTGACGCCGACGCCTTTAACCGCGTCGACGATGGAATTGTTCCCCTGCCGATGCGGGTTGGCCGCCCTCGAAGATGGGATGTCCTGGCCGCCGGTCGCGGCCGAATAGCCATTGTCGATGATGACGGTGAGGTCATCGTGTTTGTTGAACACGGCATTGCCGATGCCGCTGGTCAGACCGTTGTGCCAAAACCCGCCGTCACCCATGATCGAGACGGCACGTTTGCCGCCGTTGGTGCCGAACGCCGACGCGCCCGCGGCTCCCAGGCCATAGCCCATGATGCTGTTGCCCATGTTGAACGGAGGCAGCGTGGCGAACGAGTGGCAGCCGATGTCCGCGCTGATGTGCAGGGCTCCGATTTCCTTTTGCAGAATCTTCATGGCCGCGAAGAACGGGCGTTCGGGGCACCCGGTGCACAGTCCCGAAGGCCGCGGCGGCACCAGCGCGGCGAGCTTGGCGGCGGCCGCCGGCGAGACTTCGGTCTTGCGGGCCGCAACCGTACCGCCGCCGCTGCGCAGCTGCGGCGCCCACTGATCGATGAATTCGCCGATTCCCCTGCGCAGCACATCGACGCTGTATTCACCGAACATGGGCAGCGCGCCCTTGCCCACGATCCGCGCGTTCACGTCGTGCCGGCGCAGAATCTGGCTCGCCGCCTGCTCGATGTACTCGGGCTGGCCCTCCTCCACGATCAGCACGGCGCGCTTGCCGCTGCAGAACTTCACCCATTCCTCGGGAACGAGCGGATACGTGACGTTGAGCAGGTACAGCGGCACCTTGCTGCTGCCGAAGGTATCGGCACAGCCGAGCAGTTCGAGCGCCCGCAAGGTGTGGTTGTACAGTCCGCCCTGCAGAACGATGCCGATGTCGCCCGCCTCCGCATCGATGACCTCGTTGAGTCCGTGCTCGGCCACGAAGCGCAGCGCCGCCGGCAATCGATTCTCGATCTTGTCGCGCTCCTGCGCGTACGTCGAGGGCGGCAGAATGATGCGGCTGTAGTCGCGCGCGGGCGCCGCCAGGGCGTCGGCGGCGGAGAACCCGGGACGGCGGTTGTTCTTCGTCTTGAAGCGGCCGTAGACATGGCAGGCACGGATGCGAAGCATCAGCATGACCGGCGTATTGCTCGCCTCCGAGAGTTCAAAACCCTGTTCCACGGCGCGCACGATGGCCGGCAGCTGCGGGCGCGGGTCGAGCAGCCATATCTGCGACTTCATCGCAAAAGCGTGAGTTCGCTCCTGCATGATGCTGGCGCCCTCACCGTAGTCCTCGCCGAGAATGATCAGGGCCCCACCCTTGACGCCCGACGAGGCGAGGTTCGCGAGGGCGTCGGAAGCAACGTTGGTACCGACCGTCGATTTCCAGGTGACCGCGCCGCGCAGCGGATAATTGATCGACGCGGAGAGCATGGCGGCCGCCGTTGCCTCCGACGCGCTGGCTTCGAAATGAACGCCGAGCTCATTGAGAATCCCTTCCGCATCGGCCAGAACGTCCATGAGGTGCGAAATGGGCGCCCCTTGATAACCGCCGACGTAGGCCACGCCCGATTGCAGAAGCGCCTTGGTGACGGCCAGAATCCCCTCGCCGTGAAATTCCTCGCCCTCGCCCAGACGCAGCGACTGCACTTCCTTGGCAAAAGAGCGCTCAGCCATGATCGGCTCCCTTAAGCCGGCACGAGCGCGAGCACGCGCAGCGGGCTGCCGGAGCCGTTGACGATCTTCAACGGCGGGGCGATGACCACCGCGCCGGTCGGCGGCAGCTTGTCGAGATTGGTGAGACTCGCCAGTCCAAAACGGTTGGAGCCGTGCATGATGGTGTGGCAGGGAAACATGGGATCGAAACTATGCGCCTGGCCGGCATCCGTGCCGACGGTCTCCACGCCGACGCCGAGAATGTCGCGCTCCTTGGCGAGGAAGGGCACGCACTTCGGATGAAAGCCGGGGGTGTGCGAGCCGTCAGGGCCGGCGTTGAGAAACTCTTTGGCGCCTGTTCGATGCGACCAGTCCGTGCGGATGAGGACCCAGGCATGCGCAGGGATGCCGCCGTGCTTACGCTCCCACTGCTCCACGACCTCCTGAGTCAGCAAGAAATCCGGGTTCGCCTTCGCCTGCGCCGCCACATCGATGACGCACGCGGGACCGATGAAGCGATCGACCGGAATATTGTGCGTCGCATTGTTCGCATAGTCCTTGCCCGTCACCCAGTGAATGGGCGCATCGAAATGCGTGCCGGTATGCTCGCCGCACGCGATGTTGTTCCAATACCAGGCCGGTCCGCGCGCGTCGTAATGCGAGATTTCTTCCAATGAAAATGGCTTGGAAGGTGCGAATGGCGGCGGCAGCTGGATCGTCGGCGTCGCGGATTCCAGCGGCACCGTGAGATCCACGACCCGAATGCGTCCGGCGACGATTGCGCCTGCGAGCTGTGCGAGCGTCTGCGCGCTCGTGGAACCGGCGGACTGTGTTTGAGTGGCGGTCTCCGAGGGTTTGCTCATGGCTTCTCCGGCGAAATATTAATTGACACCTGAAGTACTTGCCAATATAACATAGGCCGCACTCGGGCGATACGCGCGCCGCTAGCTCAAGAGGGGTACTGCCAGAATGAGGCGAATCGTCTGCATGGGCGGCGGGCCGGCCGGACTCTACTCGGCCATCTTGCTGCGCAAGGCGATGCCGGCGGCACGGGTGGAGATCTACGAGCGCAACCGTCCGGACGACACCTTCGGCTGGGGCGTGGTCTTTTCCGACCAGACCATGGAGAACTTTCGTGCGGCGGACCCGCAGACGCACTCCGCCATTCTCTCGAGCTTCCACCATTGGGACGATATCGCCATTCATTTCAGCGGCCGGCGCTTCGTGAGCGGCGGTCACGGGTTCTGCGGCATCAGCCGAAAGCGGCTGCTCGCCCTGCTGCAGGAGCGCGCCCGCGAGCTGGAAGTGCACCAGGTCTTCCAGCACCCGATCGACGACGACTTGAGGTTCCGGGACGCCGACCTCATCATCGCCGCGGACGGCATCAACAGCCGGACACGCAGCAGCCACACGGCCGCGTTCGAACCCAATGTCGACGTGCGCAAGTGCCGCTTTATCTGGCTCGGCACGACTCAGCAGTTCACGGCGTTCACCTTCGCCTTCGAACAGACCGAGCATGGCTGGTTCCAGATTCACGCCTACCAGTTCAGCAAGGAACTCTCGACGGTCATCGTCGAGACCCGGGAGGAAACCTGGGCCGCGCACGGACTCGACAAGTTCAACACCGACCAGTCGATCGCGTTCTGCGAGCGGCTCTTTGGACGCTACTTGGGCGGCCACCGGCTGCAGAGCAACGCCAATCACCTGCGCGGCTCGGCGTGGCTCAATTTCAATCGCGTGGCGTGCAAACGGTGGCACCACGGCAACACCGTGCTCATCGGCGACGCCGCTCACACCGCGCACTTCTCCATTGGCTCGGGCACGAAACTCGCCATGGAAGATGCCATCTCCCTGGTCCGCCACGTGACCATCACCGCGGATCTTGACGGCGCGCTCGGCGCGTATCATGACGAGCGCAAAATCGAGGTCCTCAAGCTGCAAAGCGCCGCGCGCAACCGCATGGAATGGTTCGAGAACGTGGCGCGGTATGTCCATCTGCCTCCGGAACAGTTCGCCTACAGCCTGTTGACGGGCAGCCAGCGCATCGGTCATGAGAACCTCAAGCTGCGCGATCCCCGCTTCGTCGAATCGTACGAGCGCTGGCTTGCGAGCCGCGACGGCGCAGAGGACCCGCGCCCCCCCATGTTCCTGCCGTTCAAGCTTCGCGGCATGGAGCTGATCAATCGCGTGGTCGTGTCGCCGATGGCGCAGTACTGCGCGGTGGAGGGTGTGCCCGACGAATGGCATCTCGTTCACTATGGCCACCGGGCGCTCGGCGGCGCCGCGCTGGTCTACACCGAGATGACCTGCGTCTCGCCCGAGGCCCGGATTACGCCCGGCTGCACCGGGTTGTGGAACGAGACACAGCGCGACGCCTGGCGGCGCATTGTCGAGTTCGTCCACCGAAATTCCCCGACGAAGATCTGCCTGCAGCTCGGGCACTCCGGGCGCAAGGGTTCCACCCAGCTCGGCTGGGAAAAAATGGATCATCCGTTGGCCAACGGCAACTGGCCGGTTTTTGCCCCTTCGCCGGTTCCGTACTACGAGGGTATCAGCCAGGAGCCGGTCGAGATGGGGCGTGCGGACATGGACAAGGTCCGCGATGATTTCGTGCGCGCGACGCGCTACGGTCTGCAGGCGGGCTTTGACATGCTCGAGCTGCACATGGCGCACGGTTACCTGCTGGCATCGTTCCTGTCGCCCCTCACCAATATTCGTTCCGACCCGTATGGCGGCTGCATCGAAAATCGCCTGCGATTTCCGCTGGAGGTGCTCGAGGCCGTGCGCGCCCAATGGCCCGCGGACAAGCCCCTGTCGGTGCGCATTTCGGCGACCGACTGGATGGACGGCGGCCTTACCGAGGACGATGCACTGACGATGGTGCGCGCCTTTCGTAGCGCAGGCATCGACCTGGTTGATGTCTCCACCGGCCAGACGGTGCCGGATCAAAAGCCGGTGTACGGGCGAATGTGGCAAACCCCGTTCGCCGACAAGATCCGCAACGAGATCGGCATCGCGACCATGGCGGTCGGGAACATCTACGAACCGGACCACGTCAACTCCATCATCGCCTCCGGGCGTGCGGATTTATGCGCGATCGCGCGCCCGCACCTGGCGAACCCGGCATGGACGCTGGAAGCCGCCGCCCGGCAAGGCTATCGGCCGCAGTGGTGGCCGAAGCAATACTTGTCCGGAAAATCTCAACTCGAGCGCAACTTGCAGCGCGCCGCACAGCCCGTGGGCCCGGTGTGAGTGCGCTTGCGGGAACGGCGCGCCTCGCCGGCAGACACGCGGTCGTCACGGGCGCCAGCCGCGGAATCGGCGCCGCCATCGCCGCGGCGTTGGCCGCGGACGGGGTGCACGTGTCGCTGCTCGGACGCGATGGCGGCAATCTCGAGCGGGTGTCCGATCAATTGGGCGGCGCGGCCCGGGCCGTTCCCATCGTGGCCGACATGACCGATCCGGAATCTCTTCGCAGCGCCTTTGACGCCGCGCGCGGCCATTTCGGGCCTGTCCACCTGCTGATCAACAACGCCGGGCAGGCCGCGAGCGCCAAGTTCACCGACACAGATGAGGCGCTATGGAGCCGTCTGATCGCGGTCAATCTAACCGGCACCTTCCTCTGCACGCGCCACGCGGTGCCCGACATGCTGGCGGCAGGATTCGGGCGCATCGTCAACATCGCCAGCATCGCCGGCCTGCGCGGGGCGGCTTATATATCGGCGTACGCGAGTTCCAAGCACGCCGTCATCGGCCTGACGCGCTCGCTCGCCCTGGAATACGCCACCCGGAACATCACGGTGAACGCGGTTTGTCCCGGCTTTGTGGACACCGACATGGTCAAGGATGCCATCGCCAACATCAGGAGCAAGACGGGCCGCAATGACAGCGAGGCGCTCGCGGCACTGGTGGCCACCAATCCGCAGCGGCGGCTCATCGAGCCGCGCGAGGTCGCGGACACCGTGATGTGGTTGTGCCGGCCCGGTTCCGAGAGCGTCACGGGACAGAGCATCGTGTTGGCCGGCGGCGAAGTTTCGTAAAAGGATCAATGCATGGCGAAGGACAAAAAAACGCTCAAGCTGGTCGAGCCGAATGTCGACGCCGAAACACGCATCCACGACGATCATCATCTGTCGGTGCGCCTGTGGTTGCGCATGCTTGCCTGCACGAATCGCGTCGAAAGCCTGGTGCGGCAGAACCTGCAGGCGAAATTCGAGACGACTCTGCCGCGATTCGATCTGATGGCGCAGCTCGAACGCGCTCCCCAGGGACTGAAGATGAGCGAGCTGTCGCAGCGCATGATGGTGACCGGCGGCAATGTCACCGGGATCACCGATGGTCTCGAGCGCGAGGGACTCGTCATCCGCGAAGTCGACACGTCGGACCGGCGCGTGTTCCACGTCAAGCTCTCCGCGGAGGGCCAGCGTCAGTTCCGGCGCATGGCCGCCGAGCACGAGCAATGGGTCATCGAGCTGTTCGACGGCATGAGCATGAAACACAAGAATCAACTGGTGGAACTGCTGGGCGAGCTCAAGCGGCACATCAGCCCATGAACGCGTTCGCCCCTCGACCGAATCACTTCCTGTGGCGCCAGGAAGGGCGCGTGGGCGTCATCACTTTGAATCGCCCTGAGCGCAAGAATCCGCTCACCTTCGAATCCTACGCGGAGCTGCGCGACCTGTTCCGCGCGCTTGGCGCGGCCGATGGGCCGGCGGGCGACCCCGTGGCGGGCGACCCCGTGGCGGGCGACCCCGTGGCCGCCGATGCCACGGCCGGCGCTCCCGTGCGCGCCATCGTGCTCTGCGGCGAGGGCGGAAACTTCTGCTCCGGGGGCGATGTGCACGAGATCATCGCGCCGTTGACCGAGCGCAGCCCCGCGGGTCTGCTCGAGTTCACTCGCATGACGGGCGATCTCGTGAAGGCCATGCGCCATTGTCCGCAGCCCATCGTGGCGGCGGTCGACGGGGTGTGCGCCGGTGCAGGCGCCATTCTCGCCATGGCGTCGGACTTCCGATTGGGGACGCCGCGCGCGAAGACGGCGTTCCTGTTCACGCGCGTCGGCTTGGCGGGCTGCGACATGGGTGCCTGCGCGATCCTGCCGCGAATCATCGGTCAGGGGCGTGCCTCGGAGCTGTTGTTCACCGGACGCTCCATGTCCGCCGACGAGGCCGTCGCATGGGGTTTCTTCAATCGCCTGGCGTCCCCGGAGCGGGTGCTCGCGGAATCCGTGCAATTGGCGGCGGATCTGGCCGCGGGTCCGACGCTTGCCCATGCCATGACAAAAAAAATGCTGCACGCCGAATGGAATATGCCCATCGATGCGGCGATCGACGCCGAGGCCGAAGCGCAGGCGATTTGCATGCAGACCGAGGACTTCCGGCGCGCCTACCGGGCTTTCGCGGCGAAGCGCAAGCCGCAGTTCGAAGGAAATTGACTCGTGACGCGCGTTCGAAACTTTCTGGAATGGCCGTTCTTCGATCCCGCACATCGCGCGCTCGCGGAGCGGCTGGACGTCTGGGCCGCAGCCGAAGTTGGCTCCCGTCCGCACCCGCAGGACCGGGCTTCGGTCGACGACGCCTGCCGCACGCTGGTGCGCGACCTTGGCAGCGCCGGCTGGACGCGATACTCGGTACCCGGGGCGGCGAAATTCGACGTTCGTGCGCTGGCGCTCATCCGCGAGACGCTCGCGTGGCACGACGGCCTCGCGGATTTTGCCTTCGCGATGCAGGGTCTGGGCAGCGGCGCAATCTCGCTGGCGGGTTCGCCGGAACTTCAGGGGCGATATCTGCCGCGCGTCGCTTCCGGTGCGGCCATCGCCGCCTTCGCGCTGTCCGAGCCCGAAGCGGGCTCGGATGTCGCCGCCATTCGCTGCAGCGCCCGGCCCGACGGCGGCTCCTATGTGCTGGACGGCGAGAAGACCTGGATCTCGAACGGCGGGATTGCCGATTTCTACTGCGTTTTCGCGCGCACGCGCCCCGCGGAATACCGGCCCGATGGATCCGCGACCGCCCGCGGCATCAGCGCGTTCGTCATCGACGCCGGCACGCCGGGATTCGAGATCAAGAGCCGCATCGATGTCATCGCGCCCCATCCGCTGGCCGCCCTCTCCTTCTCGGGTTGCCGAATTCCGGCGACGCAGCGCCTGGGCGCCGAAGGCGAGGGTTTCAAGCTCGCGATGCGCACGCTCGATGTATTTCGCACCTCGGTGGCCGGCGCGGCCTTGGGCTTCGCGCAGCGCGCGCTCGATGAGGCGCTGAAATATTCGCTGGCGCGGCCGATGTTCGGCAAGACGCTAGCGGATCTACAGCTGACGCAAGCCGCGCTGGCCGACATGGCCACCGAGATTGACGCGGCGCGCCTGCAGACCTATCGCGCGGCGTGGCTGCGCGACCGCGGCAACTCCGTCACAATGGAGGTTGCGATGGCGAAGATGGCGGCCACCGAGTCGGCGCAACGAGCGATCGACCGCGCCGTGCAGATCTTCGGCGGCCGCGGAGTCGTGCAGGGAGAAATCGCCGAGCGCCTGTACCGCGAAATTCGCGCGCTGCGCATCTACGAGGGCGCCACCGAAGTCCAGAAGCTGATCATCGCGCGGGAGCTTCTCAATGAGGCAAGAATCCATGAGTGAGATGGGTCCGCAGATTCTACAGCCCGCGCAGTGGCCCCGGCCGCGCGGCTACAGCAACGGCATCGTCGCCTCCGGCCGGCAGATTTTCGTCGCCGGGCAAGTCGGCTGGGATGCCCAGTGCCGCTTCAACAGCGAGCGTCTGGCCGATCAAGTCGGACAAGCGCTGGAAAACATCTGCACCGTGCTCGCGCAGGCCCAGGCGGGTCCGCAACACATCGTGCGCCTGACCTGGTACCTCACGAGCCGCGACGAATACTACGCGCAGCTCGCCGATGTCGGCGCCGCGTACCGGGCGGTCATGGGGAAGAATTATCCCGTGATGAGCGTCGTGCAAGTGGTCGCCCTCATGGAAGCACGCGCGAAAGTCGAGATCGAGGCCACCGCCGTCGTCCCCGGCGGACGATAGACGATGCGGCGCCCGGCTGAACCGACATGAGCAGCAAAGCGGAAGCATTCGAGTCCTGGATTCGATCCTCCTTCGTGCAGATGAATACCGAGCTGGAGAATCTGTACTTCGCTCAAGGCGACCGCGCCCGCGTGATCGGTGTGGGAGATTCGATCAAGGCGGCGTTGCGGGACGAGGGTCACGCGTACGTCGTCGAGCTGCTCGCGGAGGGCAATACCGGCGACGGATTCGACAGCGCCTTCGGCGTTCTCGGCAACGTGGGCTTGTATCTCGGGGCGCTGCGGCGGCACGAGCTCACCAATCCGATGCGGGAAGAGCGCTCCCCGTTCCGCGAAGCCTCGTCATTGGCCCTGCACGTCGGGGCGTCGCTCGGCATGGCGCCGAGATTTTCCACCGCGCACCTCGCCACCCACAACAAGGCGCTCGCGGGCGTGCGCAAGAGCTTCACATCGCTCCGCGATGAATTTCTATTCATCGACGAGAACACGCGGGGCATTCTTTCGCTGCAGCGTGCGGCGGATGCGCTCGGCCGCGTGGTGCATCTCGGCGTGTCCAGCCCCGTGGCCGACGTGATGTTCGAGACGGCGAAGCATGCGCTTCGCGACGTCATCCGGTTCAACGACCGGTTGATCGAACAGCTCGACGTGCACAGGTTCTTCTACTCGGTGCGCCCCTATTACAAGCCATACCGGGTTGGCCGCCAGGAATATCGCGGCGCGAACGCCGGCGATTTTTCGGGCATCAACGAAATCGATCTGCTGCTCGGGCTGTGCCGGGCCAACGACCCGTACTATGCCCAGCTGCTGGTCGACAAGATGCTGTTCATGCTGCCGGTGGACCAGGCGCGGCTGCGGGACTGCATGACGCGCACCAGCCTGCTCGACGAGTTGCTGGCGCTGCGCGGCAGGCATGCGGGGGCGGATTGGTTCCAGCAGAACGCCCGGGCGTATCTGGAGGTCTGCGATCTGTTCGGCGAGGCGGCGGGGCAGCACCACAACGGGCTCGTGAAGCGATTCATCGAGGGGCCCTCCGCGGAACTCAAGGAGGAACACCTGGAGGGAATCACGGCCAGCGGACCGCCGCTGCCAGTTCTGTTGCGCTCGCTCGAATTGCTGCGTGATCTAAGGCTTGCCGCCGATCGCCGCGACATCGCCACGCGCCATGACGACCTCGCGCTTCTGCGAAGCTCGCTCATGGGCGAGCGCTGACCCGACGGTCCCGCGCGCGCCGTGCTAGACTTCAAATGATTTCGAATATATCGCCCGCCCGGGAAACCGCCGCGGAAACCGCCGTGGATGCAGCCGCGATTTCCAGCCGCGAGGGCGGCCTGCACAAGGAACTTAGCCGCGCGCAACTCGTGATGATCGGCTTGGGGGGCGCGATCGGCACCGGGCTGTTCATGGGCAGCGGCGTCGCCATCGGCTATGCCGGCCCGGCGGTGATCCTGAGCTACGCCATTGCGGCCATTGCCGCGGTGGCGATGGTTTTCAGCCTGTCGGAAATGGCGGTGATGCATCCGACAGCCGGTTCGTTCGGAACCTACGCCGAGATCTACTTGAACCCGTGGGCCGGCATGGTCGCGCGCTACTCCTACTGGTTGGCGCAGGTGATCGCCGTCGGCGGCGAAGCGGTGGCCGCCGGCGTGTACATGACATTCTGGTTCCCGGGCACGCCGGTTTGGCTGTGGTCGCTGGGTTTCGCCTTGGTGCTGCTGTACTTCAACTCCAGATCGGTGAACAACTTCGGCTCGATCGAATACTGGTTCGCGCTCATCAAGGTCGTCGCGATCGTCATCTTCATCATCTTAGGTGTGGTGACCATTTTCGGAATCTGGACCAAGCCCGTCGGTTTCCACAATCTCACCGGCCTTCCCGGTGGATTCATGCCGCGTGGATTCGGCGGCGTCTGGATGGCGGTGATCATCGGAATTCTTTCCTTCAACGGCATCGAAGTGATCGCCGTCACCTCCGGCGAAGCCAAGGATCCGGTGCGCGCGATACCGGCGGCGCTGCGCACCATGGCCCTGCGGCTGTTTCTGTTCTACATTCTGGCGCTGACCATCGTGGTGACGTTCGTTCCGTGGACCGAGACGGGCGCCACCGTCGTGACCCAGAGCCCGTTCGTGCGCGTCTTTGCGCATTCCGGCATCCGCAACGCGGCCGGAATCATGAACTTCGTGGTGTTGAGCGCCGCCCTGTCGAGCATGAACACCAATGTCTATCTGTGCTCGCGAATGCTCTTCTCTTTGTCGCGGGGCGGTTATGCGCCACGCTTCCTCGGCAAGCTTGGCAAGAACGGCACGCCGATCACGGCGATTCTGCTCTCCGGCGCCTGCATTTTAGTTGCCGCCGGCGTCTCGAAGCTGACCCCTCTCGCCTACAACTACCTGTTCGGGGTCGCGTTGTTCGACGCGATGATCGTGTGGATCATCATCCTGCTCAGCCACTTGAGCTTCCGGCGCAAGCACAGGGCCGCGGACTTGCCGGTGCGCATGCCCTGGTTCCCCGCCGTTCAGATTGCCGGATTGGCACTGCTGTGCGCGGTGCTGGTCACCATGGGTCTCGACAAGGAAACCTGGCGCATCTCCTGGATCGTCGGCGTCCCGTGGCTGGCGCTGATCTCCGTCGTGTATTTCGTCTTGAAGGCGCGAGGCGCCCTGGCAGCCTCCTGATCGTTACTTGCCGGGTTGGGACAAATTCACTTTCAGTGCCGCGGCAGCCGACTCGAGCTTGCTGTTGGCGTCCTTAGCCGCGGTCACGGCATCCTCGACATTGCCCGATTTGAATGCCGATTGTCCCTTGTCCCATGCCGCCGTTGCATCGGCAAGCCCGGACTTGCCGGCATTGAGATCGATGTCCTTCGGCACTCGCTTGGTTTTCGACAAAGCGTCGACGCGCGTTTGCACCGCTGTAACGGATAGAGGTACGGATACGGCCAGGCTCCTCCACTGGTTGCCCAACTCCTTTAAATTCTCGTCCTTCTTGGCGGATGCCGCGCCGGCCAGGCCATTCACCTCGGCCAACACGGCGGGCGCCCTCGTCACCACCGTCGCGTAATCCTTCTTGTCGTAGGAAGCGGTCAGTTCGGCCACCTTGCTCTGAGCGCTGGCCAGCTGGTCCGGGATGTACTTTTGCGCATCCGCCGATGCGGCAGTCAATACGGCATCGATGTTGTTGAGAGCGTTTTTGGCGGGCTCCATCTGGTTTGCGCAGGCGGCCAGCAGTATCGCGGCAGAGCACAAAGCGAGATATTTTGCGAGGCTTCGAGTTGACTTCACGGGTGAGTCTCCTGGCTGCAGGCGAAACACGTACGCTACGCCATGTCGCGAAAGGATTGCAAGTAGGTTGGCGCGCGCTTGCAAGTCAGGTTGGCACGCGCCCGTCGAGAATCGTCGCGAGGATTGCCGTATCGAGATTTCCGCCGGATACGACGGCGCAAACCTTCGCCGCGGCGTAGCGTCCGGACAGAGCTGCGGCGACCGACACGGCGCCCGCTCCTTCGGCCACGACGCGGTTGTGCTCGACCATGACCTTGATCGCCGCCGCCACGTCGGCGAGCGAGACGGTGATGACTTCGTCGATCATGCCCTTCAGGAGCGGCCACATCTCCGGCAGGACCGTGCCGAATCCCACGCCGCTGACGAAGCCCGGCGCATGCGGCGTCTCGGTCGGCCCGCCGGCGGAAAATGCCGCCTCGAGTGGATGCGCGCTCGCAAGTTCGCAAGCGATGATCTTCACCGTCGGTGCAAGCGCGCGCACCGCGCAGGCGATTCCGCAGGCGAGCCCGCCACCGCCGAAGGGAATCAGGATGGCCTCGATGTCGGGTGACTGTGCCAGAATTTCGAGTCCGATCGTGGCGTCGCCGGCCAGCGAAGCCGGGTCCCGCACGGCATCGATGTACAGCCCCTCCTGACCTGCGAGGGCGCCCGTCTCGATCGCGCGCCACCATTCCTCGATCGGACGGATGTCGATGCGCGCGCCCAGGCGCCTCAACTTCGCGATTTTTCCCTGCGGTGCGTTCTCGGGAACCACCGCCGTGGCCGCGATGCCGAGCCGGCGCGCCATCCAGGCAACCCCCAGCGCGCTGTTGCCGGTGCTGGTGGTATAGATTCCTGAGGTCAAGTCCGCCGGTGCCCGCGCGAGCACCGCGTTGCCGATGGGCCGGATCTTGAAGGATCCGATGGGCTGCAGGTTTTCCAGCTTCAAGAGGACGGTCTTGCCGTGCGGTGCGGCCCCGCAGGGGACGAGCGGCGAAACCAGCGCCAGGCCGTGAAGGCGCGCTCGTGCCGCTTCGATCTGCGCCATCGTGACAGGCTTTACTTCGCCCTGCATCTCGAGCAGTCCTTCCCCACCGCATCACGCGACCTTGGGCGGAAGCGTAATTGCACAATTATATGATATTGCATATAATAACAGAGTCGAGTCAACGGCGGCGGGAGCACAGCGGCATGGAACCGAATTTTCAGGCTTTGCGCAAGGAATTCCCGGTTCTCTCGCGCAAAACCTACCTGAACAGCGGCTCCTATTGCGCTCTTGCGAACGACGTGAAGGCCGCCTTCGACGCTTACATGGAGGACCGTCTGCTGGTCGGCGCGAACTGGGACGTGTGGATCACCAAGAACGAATCCGTGCGTTCTCTCACCGCCGCGCTGCTGCACGCCGCTCCCGATGAGATCGCCGTCACCGCCTCGGTGTCCGCCGGCCTCAATGCACTGGCGAGCGCTCTGGATTTCTCCGGTCCGCGCAACAAGGTCATCGTCAGCGATTTCGAGTTTCCCACCAACGCGCAGATCTGGCATGCGCAGGAGCCGCGCGGCGCGCGGGTCGTGCACGTGCCGCGAGCGGCGGACGGCTACATTCCGTTGGAAAATTTCGCCGCGGCGATCGACGAGCGGACGCAACTCGTGGCGATCACGCACGTGTGCTTCAGAAACGGCGCCAAGCTCGACATTCCCGGCATCGTGCGCCTGGCCCGTGCCGCGGGCGCCATGGTGCTGCTCGACTGCTACCAGGCGGTCGGCTCGATGGACATCGACGTCAAGGCCCTGGATGTCGACTTTGCCGCCGGCGGGATGCTCAAGTATCTGCTGGGGACCGCCGGCATCGCGTTCCTCTATGTCAGGGACTCGTTCACGAAGTCCCTGCTGCCCACCAACAGCGGCTGGTTCGCACAGGCCGACATAGCGGCCATGGACATCACCGCCAACCGGCCGGCGCCCAGCGCGCGCCGTTTTGAAGCCGGTACGCCGGCCGTGGTCAATGCCTACGCCGCCGAGGCCGGCCTCAAGTTCCTCTTAGGGATAGGCACGCCGGCCATCGAAAAGCGCAACTACGCTCTGACGCGGCGCTGCATGCAGAGACTGGAAGAGATCGGCTGGCCGAGCATCACGCCGGCCCAGAACGAGCGCCGCGGCGCCACCGTGGCCATTCCGTCGCGCGACAGCGGCGGACTGGCCAAGGAACTCATGAAGCGCGACATCGTGACCTCGCACCGCGACGACAATGTCCGGGCGAGCTTCCACTTCTACAACAACGAGGACGATGTAGAGTCCTTCATCGGCGCGATGAAGGATCTGCGCGGATCGTACAGCCCCCGCTAGTCGTATAGCCCCGCTAGGAGTGGACGTGGAAATTCGGGTCGTGCGCGGAACTGAAGTGCGGCAGCTCCTGCCGATGCCGGAGTGCATCGAACTCATGCACCGGACCATGATCGCCGTGTCGGAGCGGCGCGTGGTCCTGCCGCTGCGGTCGGTCATGGTCATGCCCGGCGAATTGGGCATGCTCGGCAATATGCCGGGTTATCTCGCCGAACCCGAGTGCTTCGGAGTCAAGCTCGTGAGCCTGATCCCGCGCAACAAACCGCCGCAGTATTCTTCGCATCTGGGTCTGGTGTTGCTGTTCGAGCCCGAGCACGGCCGTCCGGTCGCTCTGGTGGACGCCGCGGCGATCACCGCGATACGCACCGCCGCCGCCAGCGGGCTGGCGACGCGGCTGTTGGCGCGTCCTGATGCCGGCGACCTGGCGCTGCTGGGCGCCGGCGAGCAGGCGCAAAGTCATCTCGAGTCCATGTTGGCGGTGCGCCGGTTGCGGCGCATTCGGGTTTGGGCCCGGGATGGCGGCAAGGCGGCCGCCTTCGCGAGGATCGAAGGTGCGAGACACGGGATTACCATCGAAACATCGGCCACTGTGCCGGAGGCCGTGGCCGGCGCGGACATCATTTGCACGCTGACCAAGGCGCGCGAGCCCATTCTTCTCGGCGAGTGGCTGGCGCCGGGCGCGCATCTGAATGTGGTCGGCTCCAGCATCGCCTCGACGGCGGAGATCGACACGCCGGCGGTCGCCAGATCGCGGTTCTTTGTCGACTATCGAGACTCGACGGTCAACGAAGGCGGCGAATATCTGCGCGCCTTGAAGGCGCTCGCCATCACGCCGGAACATATTTTGGGAGAGATCGGAGAAGTGGCGAACGGCTCGAAGCTCGGCCGGCGCTCGCCGGCCGAGGTGACACTGTACAAGTCGCTCGGCATCGCGCCCCAAGATCTTGCCTCGGCCCACTTTGTGCTCGAGAAGGCACGCGCGGCCGGCGTGGGACAGGTCATCGAATTCTAAATGCCGCTGCCGGCTTCAATCCCGACATTGCCGACCGGCGGGGATGTGGCGGCTGCGCGCGGCAATATCCGCGATTTTGCGATACGTACGCCGCTGCTCAAGCTCGTCGCCGGCCCTCCCGGCGTCAACCTCCCCGGCGTCAACCTCCCCGGCGTCAACCTCCCCGGCGTCAACCTCTATCTCAAGCTCGAGAACCTGCAGCCTCTGGGGTCGTTCAAGATCCGCCCCGCGATCAATGTGCTGAAGACCATGGACGTCAAGCGAATGCGGCACGGCGTGTTGACCGCGAGCGCCGGCAATTTCGGTCAGGGCCTCGCGTTCGCGGCGCGGCAGATCGGCGTAGCGGCGACGGTGGTGGTTCCCGACGGCTCGGCGGCAACCAAGGCCGAGGCGTTGGCCCGGCTGGGAGCGAAGGTCATTCGCCTGCCCTTCGATGAGTGGTGGACGGTCCTCACGACGCGCTGTTATGCCGGCGAAGAGGGTGTGTTCATCCATCCGGTGGCCGAGTCCGCCGTGCTGGCCGGCAACGCGACCATCGGCGCCGAGATCATCGAGGATCAGCCGGACATCGATGCCGTGGTGGTGCCCTTCGGCGGCGGCGGCCTCGCCTGCGGCATCGGGTCGGTGATGCGGCGATTGAAGCCTGACGTGCGCATGATCGTGGCGGAGTCCGAGGCCGCTCAGCCGGCTGCGGCGGCACTCGCGAACGGCCGGCCGGTGCCCGTGCGTCACATCCAGAGCTTTGTCGACGGCATGGGCAGCACGACGGTGCTCGATGAAATGTGGCCGCTGGTTCGCGACATGGTCGATCAAGCGGCATGCGCCTCGTTCGCGGACATTGCCGAGGCCATTCGTCTCCTGGCGGCGCGCCATCACGTCATCGCCGAAGCGGCCGGCGCCGCGTCCGTGGCCGCCGCCCTTGCCGGACATGCCGGAAAGGGCAACATTGTCTGTATAGTCTCCGGCGGCAATATCGACGCTTCGAAGCTGGGTGCCATTCTCAACGGCCAGAGTCCTTTCTGATGATGACCCGAACAAAGCCTCCGCGCGCCACCCAATCGTTGTTCGATGACTTCCTGCCGCACCTGATCGCTCGGCTGGCCTACCAGCTCAACGGCGATCTGGTCGAGAAGCTGCGGCTCGAGGGGATCAACGTCACTCGCTGGCGGATCCTGGCCGTGCTCGCCATGGGCGACGGCATCACCATCAACGAGATCATCGATCGCGCGATGATGCAGCAGTCGGCGCTCAGCCGCGCCCTGATGAGCATGGAAAAAGAAGACTACGTGCGGCGTGTGCTGCGCCGCGATGACGCCCGCTACGTCCAGGTGTTCCTCACCGACAAGGGCCGCGCCCTGTTCAATTCTCTGAACATCGTGGTGCGCCGGCGCCAGAAGCGGCTGCTCAAAGGCTTCACGCCGCAGGAAGTCGCGGCGGTCTTCTCGGTGATACGGCGGCTGAGCCGCAATATGATGCGTTGAGCGAAGCGGGGCGCCCGAGGCCGCGGCCGATGTCGGCCGCACGCAACACTCAGGCGTATTGACTTGATATTTCATATGATAACTCATATTGTAATCGCATAAGAATTTTGCTTTCGCACAACGAAGGGGATGAACGATGCTGCGTCCTGCAAGCCAACTCCAATCGACTGGCAAGTACAAGATTTCCAGCTGGATGCTCGCCGCGAGCGCCGGCATCGCCGGTATGTTCAACGGCGCGCCGGCCCCCGCCGCGAATCAGGTTTCCAACGAAAGCGCGCCGATTGAAGAAATCGTCGTCACCGCCAACAAACTCAATGCCCAGAAAGTCCTCGATGTCCCGGCATCGATCCAAGCGATCAGCGGCGATTGGCTGCAGGCCGGCGGTTCCTCGGCGTTCATGGACGTCGCGGGCGAGATTCCCGGTCTGTCCGTCCAGGACCTGGGCCCGGGCGACAAGAAATACGTCATCCGCGGCATTAACTCCACCGGCGACTCCACCGTGGGCATCTATTACGGGGAGGCAGTGATCAGCGCCACGAACGCCGACGATGGCGGCGGCTTCCAGTCCGACATCCGCATGTACGATCTGGATCGCATCGAGGTTTTGCGCGGCCCGCAGGGTACCCTGTACGGCGCGAGTTCCATGAGCGGCACCATCCGCTTCGTCCCCAAGTCGCCGGATCTCACCAATCTCGGCGGCTACCTGACGATGGAAGGTTCGAAGACCTCCCACGCCAGCGGCAATTACAACTTCAACGGCGCGCTCAATTTGCCCATCATCGACGGTGTGCTGGCTGTGCGCCTGGTGGGATGGAAAATCGACGATAGCGGCTTTATCAACCAGACCCGCGTGGGTGAAGGCGTCACCGGCCTCGTGAACATAGGAACCAAAGCCAATCCGAATTACCAACCCCAGCCCATCGCGGGCGTCGGATTCGTGAGGGGCGTCAACGATGACAACGTCGGCGGCGGAAGGGCCACTGTCCGATTTCAGCCGACGGACAATCTGACCATCGACGCCAATTACACCTCGCAGACGGAGACTTCGGGCGGCTCGTCGCGCTACACCCCAGCCGGCGTCACTGCTTTCAACGGCGGCCCAATAGCTCCGGTGCAGGGCTGCGACCTGTGCAATACGGATGTGACCTTGAGTCCCTGGAGCGACAATCTCAAGGTCTTCGGCTTGACGGTCGCCTATAAGACCGGCGCCGGCACGGTAACCGGCACCACCAATCAATATAATCGCACCACCGGCTTCACTTTCGATTCGACGCCCATTCTGGTGTCGTTCGGTGTTCCCGTGCCGGCCGAAACGCTCGAGCCGCGAACCCGCAAAGTCAACTCCAGTGAGCTTCGCTTTGCCAGCGATCTGGATTCCCCGGTCAACTTCGTGGTGGGCGGCTTTCGTGAGCATGAAAGCCAGGATCTCGCGGTTCAGGTCATCACCACCGGCGCCAATGGTTTGGTGACCGGTCCGTTCAGCAGCGCCACTTCCGCCGATGCGCTGGATTTCCCGGGAGTCGGCAACACTTTCTTCGGCCGCACGGACACACGCAGCGACACTCAATATGCGGGATTCGGCGAAGCGACCTGGAAAATCACGCCCGCCTGGACCGCGGTCGCCGGCCTGCGCTACTACACCGAGACGCTGAACGGTGTGCAGACGCAGACTCACCCCTTCGGCGGCTTTCCCGGAGCGCCGAATTTGGTGCCGATTTATGACCCGAAGGAGACTTTCAACAAAGTCACGTGGAAGGGCAATATCAGCTATAAAGTCAGCGAGGGCCTGCTCGGCTACGGGACGGTCTCAACGGGCTTCCGGGGCGGCGGTCTGAATGCGGTCAGCGAACCCTTCGAACCGATCCCGGCCGCGTTTTCTCCCGATTCGCTCACCAACTACGAGCTGGGCGCCAAGGGCCGCCTGTTCGATGGACTGTTCGATTATCAGGCCGACATTTACCTGATTCGCTGGAACAACATCCAGGTCCAGGAGACGACCGCTGACGGCGCTTTCGTTTACCAGGGCAATGCGGGAACCGCCCGCAGCAAGGGTGTGGAATTCGAGTTCAATGCCCACCCGATCCCGTATCTGACCGCCAGTTTTGCCGGTTCGTACCAGGATGCGTACCTGACGCAGGGCGCCACCCCCGCGCAAAAAAAATTCAACCCCACGCTGGGTGTCACGGGAGACGCCATTCCGAACGTGCCCAAGTTTCAATTGAGTTTGGGCCTCAACTATACGGCGCCGATCACCGGCAATTGGCAGGGGCTCGTGGCGACGGATGTCACCTATCGCGACGCGGAGAATGCCTATTTCGCCTCCAATTTGAAGTACAACCTGCCGCTCGCGCCGTACACGCTGGTCAAATTGCGGCTGGGCGTGATCAACGGGCCATGGAGCGTCACCGCGTTCGCGCGCAATCTGACCGACAAACGCGCCCAGGTGTCGGCGATCAATTCCTCACAAGACCCCGACGCGCTTCTGACGGTGCGCCCGCGGACGATCGGAGTTACCGTTACTCGGAAATTTTAATCGGGATGGTTGCATGAGGGAGGTCCGTTCCCGCAGATCGGTCGTGCGTCGGGGTGTTCTGCTGGTCGTGGGTGCGGCGTTGTCGATTGCTCTTCCCGGCGGGAAGGTGGCCGCCAAAGATTTGCGCGGTGCGGCCTCGCTATGGGGCTTTTACGACTCGGCTCTCAAGAACGCCAAATATATCGACTTGACGCACGCCATCGCGCCGGGCGGACCGATCGGTGAAGGATTTGCGGACTTCACCGTGGGACCGACTCTGGCGGGCGTCGCCATTCCCGGCGTCATCGAGCGGGGCGAGCCCTTCAGCTACGAAAAGCACGGCGTGGCGATCACGGCCTACGAATTGCCGATGGACCATATCGGTACTCAGTTTGGGCCTCCGGCGCATGAGAACGAGCATGGCGCGACCATCAGCGACATCCCGCCCACGGTGGCGCTGCGCCCCCTGGTGGTCATCAACGTTGCACCCAAGGTCGCCCGGGACCCTGGCTACCAGGCTAGCGTCGCCGACATAAACGCCTGGGAGCGCCGCCACGGCGCCGTTCCGGCGGGTTCGGTGGTGATGATTCGGTCCGACTGGTCGAAAAAGTGGAATGATCCGAAGCGCTTCACCACTCAGCCGTTCCCCGGCGTCACGCTGGCGGCGCTCAAATACCTGTACCTGGAGCGGCATGTGCTGATGCATGGACACGAGCCCTTGGATACAGATAATACGGCTCCGGAATTTATCGGTGAGAAATGGCTGATGCAGCATAACTTTGCGCAGGCCGAGGGCGTGGCGAATTTGGATCAGGTTCCTGAAAGCGGGGCTCTCATTGCCATTGGATTCGCCAAGTTCGAGGGCGGCACGGGCGGATTTGCGCGCTACATCGCGATTGCGCCGGCGAGCTGGACCCACGGGCTGACCATCGAGCAGCAGTCCGGCGCGCCCCTCCCCACTCACGCCCATCCACTGCGGCGCGGTGCTGACGGCGTGTTGAGAGAAGCGCCATGAGTGACGCCCCGCCCATCATCGCCCACCGCAAGGGGTTTTACTTCGAGGTCAAGGCGGGTAAACGCTACCTGTGGTGCAGCTGCGGACGCTCCAAGACGCAACCCTTCTGCGACAGCTCGCATGTAGGCAGCGGCTTTCTCCCCATCGCATTCAAGGCGGAGAGGGACGAGGACGTCATCTTCTGCGGCTGCAAGCATACGGGCACGGGACCATTCTGCGACGGCGCCCACAGCAACCTGCCGGGCGGCTATCTCACCGACGACCCGGACAGCGCTGAGAATCAAACAGTGGCAACCGTGGCGCCGGGAGCCGCGCCCATCGTGCAGCTCGATGGTCAGTGCTACGTATTCTGCACCTCGCGGGCGACCTTGAGTTCGCACGGACTGATGCGGTACTGCCCGGTGGTGAGCCCCGCCCAGGGTGCGCTGTTTCAATCCCAGTTCTATGGCGAAGTCGCTCGAGGCGCCTCGCCGGTGATTTCGGCGGATGGGCGCCACACCGTTCTATTCATTACCGAAGGCGGCGGCGAGATCGAAATCAGCGGTCGCCGCTTCGCCGCGGGCCCGCGCACCGGCATCTATATCCGGCCGAGCGAAGCCTACCGCGTGCACAACGGCTCCGCCGCCGTGCTGAAGTTCTTCATCTCCAACGGCCCGGGCAGCGAGGATCTGGTGTGGTTGGACGAGATGCCGGCTCAATTCGATACGCAGCATCCGCACCGCGATGCGACCATCGATCCCATGCAGCGCCACAAGATGGCCGAACGCTACTATCAACTACTCATCAACCGTGAGCACGGTTCGACCGTGGTGACGCAGTTCATCGGCAATATTCCGCTTTCCAAAGCGGAGCCGCACCGGCATCTCTACGAAGAGGCGCTCATCTTCCTGAACGGCGCGGGCGTGGTGTGGACCGAGAAAACCAAAACTCCCGTGAGCGCGGGCGATGTCCTTTTCCTGCCGCGAAAGCAGTTGCACTCCGTGCAGTGTACGACGCCGGGCGGCTTCGACATCGTCGGTGTGATCTATCCCGGCGACAACCCCTCGATCAACTACTAGGAGCCTGTCTAAATATTCAGACAGGCTCCTCGCCTCGGGATCGCGCTGAAGGCCCCGCTAAATGGCGCGTCATGACAAGTCCATGACGCAAACTGATCAGCCGTCCGCGTCCGCAGTGCCATACTTCAGGGATATTCGGGGGAGCGACGATGGACGAGCAGAACACGCAAGCCGGCGAGCCGACCACACAAACCGCTCACGCGCGACGTCCCAGCGGGCGAGATGCGAAGCGGGCTGCGCGGGCCGCCCGCGCCGGAGTGTCGGTTCCCTACATTACGCGCAAGATTCCCTACTACGAAGTGCTGGGCGAGGAAGGCCTCGCGCTGATGGAGCACAACGCCGATACGATTCTCGAAGAGATCGGCATCGATTTTCGCGACGACCCGGAAGCTCTCCAAATCTGGAAGGCCGCCGGGGCCGACGTGAAGGGCGAGCGCGTGCATTTTGCCCGGGGCATGTGCCGTTCGCTCGTGCAGCGCACGGCGCCGCGCGAGTTCGTTCAGCATGCGCGCAATCCGGCGCGCAGTGTGCTGATCGGCGGCAAGAACACCGTATTCGCCCCGGCGTACGGCTCCCCCTTCGTGCGCAATCTCGATGAGGGCCGGCGCTATGCGCGGATCGAGGACTTCCGCAATTTCGTCAAGCTCGCCTACATGGCCAATTCCCTGCATCACTCGGGCGGCACGATTTGCGAGCCGGTGGATTTGCCGGTCAACAAGCGCCACCTCGAGATGGTGTATAGCCATTTGAAATACAGCGACAAGCCGTTCATGGGCTCGGTGACCGCGCCCGAGCGCGCCGCGGACTCCGTCGCGCTGGCGAACATCGTGTTCGGCGCCGAGTTGAACGATCCCGTGACCGGTCGGCCGAAGACCACGATCATCAATCTGATCAACGTCAACTCGCCCATGACCTACGACGCCACCATGCTGGGCGCGGCGAAGGTCTACGCGCGGGCCAATCAGGCCTTGATCATCACGCCTTTCATTCTTGCCGGCGCGATGTCGCCGGTCACGGTGGCGGGCACCGTCGCGCAGACCTTGGCCGAAGCTTTGGCGGGACTTGCCTTCGTGCAGCTGGTCAATCCGGGCGCGCCGGTGGTGCTCGGCAGTTTTGCCTCCTCCATCTCGATGCAGTCGGGCGCCCCCACGTTCGGCACACCGGAACCGGCGCTGGTGCTGTACACCATGGCCGCGCTCGCGCGCCGGCTCGGGATACCGTTTCGCTCCGGCGGCAGTCTGTGCGCATCGAAAATCCCCGACGCACAGGCGGCCTACGAGTCGGCGAATACCCTGGTGCCGACCTGCCTCGCGGGCGTCAATTTCGTGCTACACACCGCCGGATGGCTCGAGGGCGGTCTGGCCATGGGCTATGAGAAGTTCGTCATGGACGCGGATCAGGCCGGCATGATGCATACCCTGCTCGCGGGCGTGGACTTGTCGGACAACGGCCAGGCGCTCGACGCCATGCGCGAAGTCGGTCCCGGCAAGCACTTCCTGGGCTGCGCTCACACGCAGGCGAATTTCGAAAATGCCTTTTATCGCTCACCACTCGCCGACAACAACAGCTACGAACAGTGGGAAGCCGAAGGCTCGCCCGACATGACGAAGCGGGCGAATGCGCTGTGGAAGAAGCAGCTGTCGGAGTATCTTCTGCCGCCCATGGATCCCGCGACCGATGAGGCGCTGCTCGACTATATCGCGCGGCGCAAGGCCGCGTTCCCCGACTCGAACGTGTGAACAACGACGCGGAGGTTCTGATCGTTGGCGGCGGCATCGCGGGCGCGGGAGCCGCCTACGAGATTGCCGCATTCGCCTCGGTGATCGTCCTCGAGCGCGAGCCGCACTGCGGTTACCACTCGACCGGACGATCGGCGGCAAGTTTCACCGAGAATTACGGCGGCCCCGTCATCCGCCGACTGGCGATCGCGAGCCGAGAGTTCTTGCGGGATCCGCCCGCCGGCTTCTGCGATCATCCGCTGCTGGCGCCGCGCGGCATGATCACCCTCGCACGAGAAGATCAGTTGGAGATGCTCGAGCAGCAACTCGAGCGGGCACGGGCGCTCGTTCCAAGCATCGAGAGAATGGACGTTACCGCGGCAATCGCCCGGGTACCGGTATTGCGGCGGGACTACGTTGCCGGCGCATTCCTCGAGCCGCACTCCAAGGATCTGGACGTCGATGGTCTGCACCAAGGATTCTTGAGAGCGGCCAGGGGCCGCGGCGCGCGCATCGTCGTGGAGGCCGATTTGCACTCGATCGAGCGCAGCGCCGGGCGCTGGACGGTAAAGACGCAGGCAGGAATATTTCGCGCGCCGTTGCTGGTGGATGCCGCGGGGGCGTGGGCCGATAAGATCGCGGCGCTGGCCGGCGTTCGGCCGCTGGGATTGGTGCCGAAACGGCGCACCGCGTTCAACCTGCCCGCGCCCATCGGCATGGATATCAGGGAATGGCCCATGGTGGTCGACGTTGCCGAAGAATTCTATTTCAAACCGGACGCCGGTCAGCTGCTGGCTTCACCGGCGGACGCGACACCGAGCGAACCCGTGGATGCGTTCCCCGAGGATCTCGACGTGGCCGTGGGAGTCGAACGTCTGGAGCGCGCCACCACGCTGAACGTCCAGCGCGTTTCGCGGGCCTGGGCGGGCCTGCGGACTTTCGCGCGCGACGCCGCGCCCGTCGTCGGGGCCGACGGCGGTGTGGATGGTTTTTTTTGGCTGGCGGGGCACGGCGGCTACGGAATCAAAACCTCCCCTGCCCTGTCGCGCGCCTGCGCCTCCTTGATCCGTCACCGCCGCTTGCCGGACGACTTGCTGCAGCTCGGCGTCGCCGCCGCGGACCTGTCGCCGGAACGGCTGCGCGGCGGGATTCCAGCCGCTGGTCTCGCTCAGGCGGAGCGCGCGCGCAAATAGTCGATCGCCCGGCCGGCTTCCCGCCGCAGCTGCTCTTCCAGTTCCGGTATCTGCTCGACGTTTCCCGCGTGCGCGGCCTCTTCGAGCCGGGCCGCCGCAATGCTCGCCGACTGCGCGCGAATGCTCGCGCTCGAGCCCTTGAAGGAATGCGCCGCGCTGCCAATTGCCGCCAGATCGCCCCGGCCAAGCGCTGCGCGGATTTCGCGCAACGTCGCATCGCCCGAGTCGATGAACAGCTGCACCAACTCCTGTGCGAACACAGAATCGCCATCCGTCGCGTTCATCAGCTGCTCCCAGTCAACCGGAGCATCGACGCCGGCCGGCGGTTCGCTCGGGGGATATTCGCTGCGCGCGGCCTCGGATCGCCGGCTTGCGGTCGCTATATGGCGGGCGATGGTAGCGGCCAGCAGGGCGCGGTCGAGCGGCTTGGTCAGGTAACCATCCATTCCGGCCTCCCTGCACTGCTGCTCGGCCCCCTTCATCGCATCGGCCGTCAGTGCGATGATCGGGATCCGCCCGACAGCGCCTTCGCATAGGCGGATTTCCCGGGTCGCCTGATAGCCGTCCATTACCGGCATCTGGCAATCCATCAGAATGATCTGATAACGGCCCGTCTGCCACGCGGCAACCGCTTCGTTGCCATTGCTCACAATGTCGACCTTGTAGCCCATTTTCTCCAGGGTGCCGCGCGCCACCTTCTGATTCACCACATTGTCCTCGGCCAGCAGGATGCGGCAATCTTCTGCCGTATCGCAGAACTGTTCGGTGATCAGGATGGGCTGAGTGCGCCCGTGCCAGTTGGCTGCATCCACCGCCATGACGCGGGCCAGACACTCGCGCAGGTCGCGCTGCGATACCGGCTTGAGCAGATACGCGGCGAAGCCCAATTCCGCAAAGTCCCCGGCACTGCGTATCCCTAACGCGGATGTGAGCAACACCAGCCGCGTCGCCTGGAATCTGGGATCGGTCGCGATCCGGCGGCCGAGTTCATACCCGTCGCAGTCCGGCATCATGAAGTCGAGTACGGCCAGATCGAAAGGCGGGTCCCCGCCGAGAGTGGCTTCAAGAGCCCGCAGAGCCGCATCGGCATGATCAACGCAAGTCGGGTTCATCCCGAGCTGCGTGAGCTGGCGGCTCAGCACCTTGCGGTTGGTTGCGTTGTCGTCGACGATCAGCACGCGCCGCTTCTCCAGTATCTGTACATCGTAGGGTCGGGGTTCGGACTTGCGAGCCGAGACGCCGAAACGGCCGGTGAACCAGAACACCGAGCCCAACCCCGTGTTGCTCTCGACGCCGACTTCACCGTCCATCAGCGCGACCAGGCGCCGAACGATCGACAGTCCGAGGCCCGTACCGCCGTAGTGTCGCGTCGTCGACGTGTCGATCTGCGAAAACGGCTGGAACAGCGATTCAATGCGCTCCGCGGCGATTCCAATGCCGGTGTCGCGCACTTCGCAGCGAATCGTCGTGCCCGAGGCGTCGCTGGACACCACCCGCAGGTCGATCGCCACTTCGCCTTCGCGGGTGAATTTGATGGCGTTGCTTCCAAGATTGAGCAACACCTGACGCAGGCGGCCCGGATCGCCGATGACCCGATCGGGCAGAACTGCATCGGCGCTGGTGATCAGCTCGAGTCCCTTGGCATGGGCCTGGATCGCGAGCAGATGCGCAACGTCGTCCACGATGGTGCGCAAATCCATGTCGATCCGCTCGAGATCCAGCTTGCCGGCTTCGATCTTGGAGAAGTCGAGAATGTCGTTGATGATCGTCAGCAGGCTGGCGGCGCTGTCGCGGATCGTCTCCGTATGATCGCGCTGCAGGACATCGAGATTGGTGTCGAGCAGCAGGTTGGTCATGCCGAGCACGCCGTTCATCGGCGTGCGGATTTCGTGGCTCATGTTGGCCAGGAACTGCGACTTCGCCTGGGCCGCGAGCTCGGCCCGGTCCTTGGCCTGCAGCAGCTCGGCATTGGCCATTTCCAGATCCCGCGTGCGGTTGGCCACTTGCAGGGAGAGGGCGCCGGCGAGATGCCGCAGGCGCCCCACCCGCCAGCGGTACCAAGCGCCCGCTGCGGCGACGAGCGCCACGGCGCAGAGAAAAACGAACCACGGGGTCTGATAAAAGTGCGGCTGGAGCGTGAAGCGAAAGCTCGCGCCGGTGCTGCTCCAGACTCCATCGTTGTTGCTGGCGATCACCCGGAAGGTGTACGTACCTGCCGGCAGCCGGGTGTAGTAGGCCGTTCTGCGGGTCCCCGCATCAATCCAGCCCTGGTCAAAGCCGTCTAGCCGATATTTGAACAAAGATCGCTGCGGCACCAGCAGGCTGAGCGCGGTGTAGTGAAACTCCCACTGCTGCGGACCCGGGGCAACTCCCACGTCGTCGACGAGAGCCAACGGCACCCCGTCCACCCGCACCTCTTCTACGTGCACGGGCGGCGGCAGGCTATTCATTCGAACGTGCTTGGGATCGACCCGCACGATGCCGCGAATACTCGGGAACCAGAGCAGGCCGTCAAGTGTGCGGCAGCCGGGCGAGGTATTGCCGCCGTCGAACTCGGCGGTGCGCAGGCCATCCGCGAGGCCATACACATGATACTCCGGTGTGGCGGTTCCGCCGGCCGCCAACGCATCGAGCGCAACGCGCGATACGGACATCAAACCCTTGTTCGTCGTCAGCCAGATTTGGTGCGTATCGTCCTCGAGCAATTGCAGGACGGTTTCCCGCAGCGGACCGCCGAAGCGCGCCAACGAAATGAGCTTGCCGTCGCGCCACAGCGCCAGGCCGTCGGTGGTGCCCAGCCATATCACGCCGCGCTCGTCCTCATGGATCGCGATGACCCAATCGCTGGGCAGTCCGTCCGCGACCCCAAGATGGCGAACGCGCTGTCCATCGATCACGAACAGACCCTGGACCTCGGTCCCCACCCACAGCCGACCGGCATGATCTTCGAAGATAAGGTGCACCGCGGCCGGACCGAACTCGCGGATCAGGGACTGCATCGGGGAGATTTTGCCGTGATCGATAACGTCGAGGCCTTGGTTCGTGCCCACCCAGGTACGGCCCTGACGGTCCTCGATGAGCGCGGTCACCGTGTCCCCGGACAAGCCGTTCCGCCGGTTGAACACGGTCATTCCATCCTGATCGAGCCGGTAGGCGCCGGCGCCCTCCGTGCCCACCCAGAGTACATTGCGCCGCTCCTCGAGCACCGAACGCACCCGGGCGTTTTCATGACCGGGCGGTCCGGCAATGTGCTGGAACTGGCCATTGACATAGCTGGAAAGTCCGCCGTCCGACCCCACCCACACGCCGCCACCGCTGCGCGGCGTGATGGTCCAGGTCAGGTTGCCTTGCAGACCCTCGGGCTCGCCCGCCGATGCGAATTTTGGATCGCGCAGGCGCACCAGTCCGACCCCATAAGTGCCCACCCACAGGCTTCCCTCGTCGTCCTCCAGCAGCGAGCGCAAATCGCTCGTGGCGAACAGAGTGCTGTTCAGCGTGCTGAACTCGCCGTTGCGCCACCTGACGAGTCCGCCGCCGCGGGTGCCGATCCACAAATTGCCATCGCGGTCGCGCTTCAACACCCGGACCACAGAGCCGAGGCGTCCCGGTTCAGCCACCACCTCGAAGCGATATTCGGCGCGGCGATACAGCGCTCCGGAGGCGCTTCCCATCCACAGGGTGCCGTCCGCGTCCTCGTGAATCGCCGTGATCGAGTCCTGCGCGCCGCCGGGGCCGAGCGGTACCGTGTCAAAACGCTTGCCGTCGAAGCGCAGCAGGCCGTCAACCGTGCCCACCCACAGCACGCCGCCGCGGTCTTCCTGCAGCGCGCGGATCCGGCCATCCGGCAGGCCGGTCGACATGTCGAACGAGTGTGAGTGCCCCTCGCCGATCTCGAATAGACCGCCCTCGGCTCCCACCCACACGCGCCCGCGGCTGCCTTCGATGATGGCGCGAATGTAGGCGTGCGCGAGCATCGCGACTCGGGTGAATCTCTTGAAGTGCCCATTCTCGAGCACGGCCATGCCGGAGCGCGTCCCGATCCACAGCCGACCGGCCGGGTCGACGAACAGGACCGTGATGTGCTTGTTGGGGATTGCCGCTTCGTTGCCGGGGTCGTACACGGTGAATCGAACGCCGTCGAAGCGGGCCAGACCTTCCTGGGTACCGACCCATAGGTAGCCGTCCGGGGTTCTGGCGATGGCCTGCGCGGAACTCTGCGGCAGCCCTTCCGGAATCTGCCAGTTATCAAGGACATACTGGCTCGGCTGCATCGACGGGTCGAGCGCGTGGGCAACCCCTGCGAGGGCCATCAGCAGTACACCCAGGACGCCGCGGATAGGACTCCCACGGAGGACCAATACCCGCTCCAGACGCATACAATCCGCCCTCATACGTTAATTGCGGTCACTCCCATGGATGAGCGCCACTCCGTCCGTACGGTTATCGGCCGGATTGCGTGGTTCTGGAGGGGTTGGGACGCGCCCAAGGAGCCTGTCTTAGATAGGCTCTAGTCAGTCTTTAGCGGGTCGGCGCGGCGCGGCCGCCGGCCGCGTGTTTCGGTCTGGCTGGTGGATTCCTTCGGCGCCGGCAGGTCGACGGCTTTGCGCAAATTCGGGTAATTCGCGGTCTTGTGGGGAATCGCCATGGCCTCGACGAAGTGGTGCTGAAAGCGCGGCTCGATCGCCGTCTCCACTTTCTCGATGCGCCTGACCAGGGTTTCGATCACACCGCGCGACGTGGCATCGAGCAGCGCGATGCGCGCCCCGGTTCCGGCGGCGTTGCCGGCCGAGCGGACTTGCGCCAGGTCGCAGTCCGGAACCATGCCGAGAATCGTCGCGTACTTGACGTCGATATGGCTGCCGAACGCGCCCGCTAGCCGGATGCGGTCGACGTGATCAATGCCGAGCCGTTCCATGAGCAGCGCAATGCCGGCATAAAGCGCCGCCTTCGCGAGCTGAATCGCGCGCACGTCGTTCTGCGTGATCTTCATCTCGACCGCCCCTTGATGCAGCAGATACGCGAAGGTGCGGCCATTCGCGACGATCCGCGGCGAGCGCGCGGACAATCTGCCGTCGAGGACGCCGTCTTGATTGATGATGCCGGCGAGGTACATCTCCGCGATGACCTCGATGATGCCGGAACCGCAGACCCCCGTGATGCCCGAGGCCGACGTCGCCGCGGCAAAGCCCGCATCGTCGGACCACAGATCGGAGCCTATGACTTTGAAGCGCGGCTCGAGAGTCTCGCGGTCGATGCGCACGCGCTCGATCGCGCCGGGAGCCGCGCGTTGGCCGCAACTGATCTGGGCGCCTTCGAATGCGGGACCGGTGGGGCTGGAACAGGCGACGAGGCGCTGGCTGTTGCCCAGCACGATTTCGGCGTTCGTGCCCACGTCCACCAGCAGGGTCATCGCCTCGCCGAGATCGGGGCGCTCGGCGAGCACCATGCCCGCGGCATCCGCGCCGACGTGTCCGGCGATGCACGGCAGCACGTAGATGCGCGCGTTGCGGTTCAACCTCAAATCGATGACGTTGGCCCGCAGGGTGAGCGAATGATCGACGGCGAGCGCGAAGGGCGCGCCGCCAAGTTCCACCGGATCGATGCCGAGCAGCAAGTGGTGCATGATGGGGTTGCCGACCAGCGTCGCCTCGAGGATGTCCTCGTGCGAAATGCCCGCCTGCCGCGCCACGTCCAGCGCGAGCCCGCACAACGCTTCGCGCACGGCGGCGGTCATCAGCGCGGCGCCGCCCGGGTTCATCATCGAATAGGAAACGCGGCTCATCAGGTCTTCGCCGAAGCGGATTTGCGGATTCATGATGCCCGCGGAGGCCGCGACCTCGCCGCTCACCAGATCACACAGGTGCGCGGCAATCGTCGTCGATCCGATGTCGACCGCGAGTCCGTAAGCAAGATCATGAAGACCGGGCCAGACGCCGATGATCTGCTTGGCGGCATGCACGGCCACGGTGACCTGCCACGCTCCGGCACGCAAAGTCGGCTGCAGCATTTGCAGCACCGATAAATCGCAGGTGAGATCCTTCAGTTCCCACTCCAATTCCAGCGCCTCGAACAGCCGGCGCAGGTCGCCGGACGGATCGTGCATGTCGGGCTGCTTGACCTGCACATAGTGCAGGCGCACGACCGGATTGAGCTCGATCACGCGCGCATCGGCCTCCTTGCGCACCACTTGACGGTGCACCTGGCTGCTCTCGGGCACGTCGATGACCACGTCGGCGATGACGCGCGCCGAGCAGGACAGGCGCCGGCCTTCCGCCAGAGGCACGCGCCGCGAGAAACGCATTTCCGGCTCGCTGAAGGGCGTCAAGCTCGCGCTGGAAGAGGACACGCCGTGCTTGGCGAATTCGCCCTCCGCGACCAGCACCTGGCAGCGCCCGCACAGTCCGCGTCCGCCGCACACCGAGTCGATGTCCACGCCGAGGCTGCGCGCTGCCTGCAGCAGCGGCGTGCCCACGGGAAAATTGCCGCGCTTGCCGGAAGGCGTGAATACGACGAGCGGGTCGCGAGTCGCCATGCGTCTTGCGGCTCCTAGGCCGGCCGCCGCCGATGACCGCCTTCGCGCCGGCCGCGCGGTGCTTCGGCGGGCGCGCCGGTGGCGCTGGCGGCGGCCGCGGCGGCCGCCCCCGCGCCGGAACTCGAGGGCGTGTCGCGGAATCGGCGAATCCAGCGCGCGCAGTCGGGATCGTGCCCCAGCATGACATCCGCACCCATGACGGCCTTGATGACTTCGACGTGCATCGGGTTGGTGATCGCGGAGGTCATCCCCGCGCCCATCGCCATGGTCAGAAACGCGCTGTTGATGCCGTCCCGGTTCGGCAGCCCAAAGCTGATGTTCGATGCCCCGCAGGAAGTATTGACCTTGAGCTCGGTGCGCAGCCGGTGCACCAGGCGCATGACTTGAACGCCCGCTTGATTGATCGCTCCGATCGGCATCACCAGCGGATCGACGACCACATCGCAGGCCGGGATGCCATGATCCATGGCGCGCTCGACGATTTTCTTGGCGACCGCGAAGAGCACGTCCGGATCTTCGGAGATGCCCGTCTCGTCGTTGGAAATTGCGATCACGGCGGCGCCGTATTTCTTGATGAGCGGCAGGACGGCTTCCAGGCGCTCGTCCTCGCCGGTGACCGAATTCACCAGCGCCTTGCCCTTGTAGACGGCGAGCCCGGCCTCGAGGGCGGCAACGATGGAAGAATCGATCGACAGTGGCACGTCGGTGATCGATTGCACGAGCTGGATGGCGCGCGCGAGAATCGCCGGCTCGTCCGCCAGGGGAATGCCCGCATTGACGTCGAGCATGTGGGCGCCGGCCTCGACTTGCGCGCGCGCATCCGCCTCCACGCGGGTGAAGTCGCCCGCCGCCATTTCGGCGGCAAGGATCTTGCGTCCCGTCGGATTGATGCGCTCGCCGATGATGACGAAGGGCCGGGCGAAGCCGATGACGACCTCTTTGGTGGCGGAACTGACGACGGTGTCGGTCATGATGCTGCTGTCCTTTGAGAAAACTGCGAGGCGTCGCGCTGCGGATACCAGGGAGCGCGCCCCTTGAGAATGCCGGATCGATCGACGATCTCGGCCACGGATTCTTCCTGGCGGTAAGCCATGATGTGCACGCCGCTGATGCCGCGCATCTCGCGCATCGCTTGAATCAGCTCGATGCAGATGTTGCGGCCTTCGCGGGCTTGATCCTGGGCGCCGCTCAGACGCGCGATGACGGCGTCCGGGACGTGCATGCCGGGCACGTTTTTGCGCATCCATTCCGCCGTTTTCGCCGAACGCAATGGACCGACGCCGGCGAGAATATAGACCTTGTCGAGAACGCCGAGCGCCTCCACTTGCTCCAAGAAACTGCGCAGCAGGGGCAGGTCGTAGCAGTACTGGGTCTGAATGAATTGCGCGCCCGCGGTCACCTTCTTCACCAAGCGCTGCGGCCGCCACTCATGAGGCAGGCCGGAGGGATTTTCCGCGGCGCCGAGGAATACGCGCGGCGCGAAAGTGATCTTACGCCCGCTTTGAAAATGGTGTTCGTCGCGCAGTGTTCGCGCGATGTCGAGCAGCGATACGCAGTCCAGGTCGAACACCGGTTTGGCCTGGGGATGATCGCCCGCCTGCACCCCGTCGCCGGTCAGGCACAGTATGTTGCACACGCCCATCGCAGCACCGCCGAGAATATCTCCCTGAATCGCGATGCGGTTCTTGTCGCGGCAGGAGATCTGCATGATGGGCGCATAGCCGACGCGCGTCAGCAGCGCGCACACCGCCAGGCTCGACATGTGGCAGTTCGCGCCGCTGCCGTCGGTCGCGTTGATGGCGTCGACGTAGCCGTCGAACACTCGGGCCCGCTTGTACACTTCTTCCGGGTCGGCGGAATCCGGCGGCGCCAGTTCGGTGGTGACCGCGAAGCCGCCGGCGCGCAGTACCCGCTCGAAACGCCCGGGAGAGGTATGGCCGGGCAGAATCGGCAGGGGATAGCCTGGGACCGGTTCGTCCTCGAACTTCATCGTCCCTCCACCGCGGAGCCCCGGCCCGCGCTGTTCCCGCGGGCCTCGGCCTTCTCGCGCGCGACCCGCAGCCACGATGAGCGGCCCTGGCAGCGTTGATCGACTGCGAACTGTACCTTGCTCATCGCCTCGACGCCGCCCGGAATGCGTTCGCTGCCGCGATAGGCCTCGACCCAAACGCACTTCATGTGGGGTTTGACCTCGCAATTGCCGTCGGGGCGCACGCCTCCGCAAGGACCGTTGCGCAAGGACTTCGGGCAGTTCATCGGACATGACATGCCCGTTGAGCTGAGTACGCACTGGCCGCACATGCGGCAGTCGAACAGCAGGCCCTTGACGGCCCTTTCGACGCCGGCCACCGGCCGCTCGATGCGCTCATAGCCGACGGCGCGAAACAGGCCGTGCAGGCGCACCAGCACCGCCTCGAAGCCGCGATAGAACGCGTTCAGGCCGCGCGCGTGGCGCACCGACCATAGCCTTGCCGCGTACATCAGGCGGTCTCGGAAGCCGGCGCGGCTCCGGAATCGGGAGCGCCGATTTTCGCCTCCACGCCCTTGGCGCGGATCAATCGTTCCAGATCCTCGTCCGAATACCGCGCTTCGAGGCGCGCCGCTTCCGCCGCGGCCTCGGCCGCAAGATCATCGCCGCAGGGCCGCGGCGTGCTGCGCGCCCAGTCCGCGAGATAGGCATCCGAACTGCCCTTCCCGGCACGCATGGCGGCGCGGTCGACCGCTTCTTGAAAGCGCGGCGACAGCTGCACTTTGGCGGCATCGCGGCCGCGCTTGACGACGACCTGTGCCGGTATGTCGCGCCAGGAAATGACGATCAGCGAACCCATGACACCGCCTTTTCGTCGCGCCGGCCGTCGCTCCGCTTCACCGCGGTGGCCAGCGTCGCCCCCAGTGTCCCGTAGCCGGTGCGGGAGTACTCAAACTGCAGCCCCATCCGCGCCGCAATCGCGCGCGCCGCTTCAAGCGACGTCGCTCCCGGCGCCTGCGCCAGATAGACCAATTTGCGGTAGTTGCCGAAGTAGGCTGCGAACAGTTCCGGGTGCCGATCGAGCCCGAGTCCGCGAATGACCAACCGCTCGAAATGCCGCAGCAAGAAGTCCGTGAGGTAGAAAGTCCCCGGTTCGGCCTCGGCCAGCGCGGCGAATTTCGGCGCGGTCGCGAAGAATTCGTAGCAATGGGCGCCGGGAATGCGCTCGACACCTTCCTCGCGCAGCACCGCGTCGAGCCGGCCGCCCGTGCCGCAATCGGCATAGGCGACGAAGATCGTACGATAGCGGTCGCGCGAGGAGTGGATCAGGTCGCGAACGGCGGCCGGAATCTTCTCCGGCCGGTTATGCAGTTCGGCCGGCAAACAGCGCACGTCCAGATGATCCCAGCCGTTCGCGCGGCGCAGCGCGCTGATCTCCTGGGCGAGAGCGCCGCAGGCGATGATCAGCATGCCTTGGCCCCCCGGCGACCTACTGGTAGGCACGGCGATGTGCGCTCAGTGGACCGCCGCGCCGGCGCGCCGCTTGGCGATCAGCCCCTTGGCGGTCTCGACCGCGACCGCGGCATCGCGGCAGTACGCATCCGCGCCGACGGCCTTGCCGAACTCCTCGTTGAGCGGTGCGCCGCCGACGAGCACGATGTAGTCGTTGCGGATGCCGCGCTCCTTCAAAGTATCGATCACGACTTTCATATACGGCATCGTCGTGGTCAACAGCGCCGACATGCCGAGGATATCGGGCTTGTGCTTGTCGAGCGCATCCAGGTATTTTTCCACCGCATTGTTGATGCCGAGATCGATGACCTCGAAACCGGCGCCCTCGAGCATCATCGAGACCAGGTTCTTGCCGATGTCGTGAATGTCGCCCTTGACGGTGCCGATGACGATCTTGCCGATCGGCTCCACGCCGGTTTCCGCCAACAACGGCCGCAGGATCTCCATGCCGCCCTTCATCGAGTTGGCGGCGAGCAAAACTTCGGGCACGAACAGGATGCCGTCGCGAAAATCGATGCCGACGATGCGCATGCCTTCGACCAGGCCGTCATTCAGCACGCGTTCGGCCGACCAGCCCCGCTTGAGGAAAATCCGTGTCGCCTCCTCGACCTCGCTCTTCAGCCCGTTGTATAGGTCGTCGTGGACCTGCTCGGTGAGTTCCTCGTCATTGAGCGAGTTTAAGTCGAAATCACCTTCAGTCGGTTCTGACATCTACTCCTCCGAAGCCCGCGCCGGCCTCCTTAATAATCCATGGTAAGTCGCAACCGCCTTGCGGACTTGTGATATCGCGACGGCGACATGTCCAGACGCGACATGATCAGGTCACAGGCGGCGCGCCACCCTCCGCCGCGCGGCGCGCCACATACGAGTCCAGCGCCTCGACGATCGCCGGATCGCGCGCCGGCGCGACATAACGCTGCAATTCACTGCGCCAGATGCCGGTGGCGCGTTCCGTGGCCGTTTTGGCGCCGTCGTCGGCCCACTGGCCGGCATTGCGCCAGTCGGAAACCAGAGGCGCGTAGAACGCGCTGCGGTAGCGCTCCATGGTATGCGCGCAGCCGAAAAAGTGGCCTCCGGCGCCGACCTCGGCGACCGCCTCGAGCGCGAGATCGGAGGGTGCCGCGCCCACCGGCTGGAACACTTCGGCGAACATCTGCAGCATCTCAATATCGAGGATGAATTTCTCGTACGAAGTCGTCAGCCCACTCTCGAGCCAGCCGGCCGCGTGCAGCACGAAGTTGCAGCCGCCGAACAGGGCCCCCCACAGACTCATTTGCGATTCGTAAGCGGCCTGCGCGTCGGGAATGTTCGAGGCGGTCGCATTCGAGGAACGCCACGGAAGCCCCAGAAACCGCGCCAGCTGGCCGGCGCCGAACGCGGCTTTGACGTACTCGGGCGTGCCGAACGCCGGCGAACCGGATTTCATGTCGACGTTCGAGGTGAAGCTGCCGTAGACGATGGGCGCGCCGGGTCTCACGATCTGCGCCAGGGTGAGTCCCGCGAGTGCCTCGGCGTGCGCCAGCGTCAATGCCCCCGCGACCGTCACCGGCGCCATCGCTCCTGCCAACGTGAACGGTGTGATGATGAGCACCTGGCCCGCGGCCGCGAAGTCGATGATGCCGTCCGCCATCGGTATATCGAGCTGCAGCGGAGAATTCGTGTTGATGATGGTGTAGGTGTACGGACGGGAGCGGAACTCCTCGGGCGAGATGCCGTGCGCGAGCCGCATAAGTTCGAAATTGTCGGCGACTTGTTTGTGGCCGCGCGAGAATATGAAGGGAATCTTGTCGCAGAGCATGAGCTGTGCGCGAGTGACCTCGAGGTGGCGGATGTGAACGGGAATGTCCTGGGGTTCGGTCGCGCCGCCGAGCACGTGGATCACTTCGAAATTTTGACACAGCTTGATCAGATTGCAGAAATCCTCGAGCGTTCCGGCGCGGCGGCCCCCCGCCGTGTCCATGATGTTCGGAGGTCCCGAGGTCGGCGCGAAGGCGACGCACCGATTGGACAGGGGAACATGGCGCTCCGGATCCACCGCGTGCAGCGTGATGTCGCGCGGCGCCGTCGCGAGCGAGGCGCTCACCAGTCCGCGGTCGAGCCGCACGTGCAGCGTCGCCTCGTCGACGTCTGCGCCCGCTTTGCGGTACAGAACCCGCGCGTCCGAGGAGAGCACCTTCATGCCCTGAGTTTCGAGGATGGTGAGCGCGGCTTCGTGGATCGCGGCGACCTGATCGTTGGAGAATACTTTCATCGGCTCGAAGGGATTACGCAGATGCCGATAGGGCCGCGTGCGATCGAATACGGCGTGGCTGACGTCGGCGCTTCCGGGCCGCCGTCGGCTGCGTCGGCCAATCGTCTCATCGGGCTGTTTCATGCAGGTTCTGCTCGGGAGTTCGTGCGCGGGCTCGGGAGTCGTCGGCGGGAATTATAATGGAGAAAAATGCCCGTGCGTCCGCGCATCTGCGTGCAGTTCCGCATCCTGAAGTGATTTGTTTTCGTCGGCATGCTTTTATCCGATATGCCGATGGGACCATATGCTTTTATCCGATATGCGGCGCGTCGGCATGGCCCGCGAGCGGACGGCCCGTCGCAGTCGATCGCGCCACGGCCTCCGCGAGGTAATCCGCTCCGGGTCCCACCCGCGCGAGCCGCGTCGTCACGCTGGTTTCGACATGCGGATCGTTCGCGCCGGCACGGATCGCCGCCGCCAGCGCGAGTTCGCGCGATAGGCGCTGTGCGTGTTCGAGCGCGGGCTCCGGGTCCGGATAGTCGCGGCTTCCCGCCGGATCGTGCACTCGGAACACTTTGAAGGTGGGCTGATTGACCAGGATCTCGACGGTCTGGGACACCACGCCCGCGACGGCGCCCACCGCGTTGCAGACGGCCGCATGGATTGGGATGGTCAGGGTCGCGCCGAGACGGCGCGCCACCTCCGGGTAGTAGACGCCGACCGGTGCGCCGATGGCGATCAAGGGCCGCGCCATCCTGAGCGTCGCTTGCAGGAGTGTCGAGAAGCGCCGGCCGGCCACCGTCTCCTCGATGAGCCGATCGCCGAGCCCGCCCCAGCTACGCCCGTGCATGTGCAGGCCGGGATCGTGAGCCAATGCCGCGGCGAGCAGAACGCGGCCGGTTTCGCGCACGACGTGTTCGAAAGCAAGTTCGCATATCTCCTGCGGCGAGACTGCCGCGCGCGCCGCGCGCGCATTGCGTTCTTCGGTGGCGAGGATGCGCGCACCGTACACGGCGGCCTCCCGGCACCAGCCCTGTTGCCGGTCGAGCACGTGCATCGCGTCGCTCGGTGTGAACGCCGCGAGGGTCGCAAGCCCGGCATCGGCGAGCCGGCGCAGCGCCTCCAGCCCTGAGCCGCTGCGCACGACGGCGGACACCGGACGCGGCTCGAGGTCGAGCGCGTCCCACACGCGCCGCTCATGCGCCGACAGATGTTCGGGGGGAACGCGATCGGGATTGCGGCACGCGAATTGCGTCGGGTGATCGGGAAGGCGCTCGAGTTCCGCGATCGAGCGCAGCTTCGCCAACGCGGACGGGAAACTATGCGCCAATAAACTGAGCGGCATGGCCTTGCGCGGACCGACGCGCAGCCGCAGCTGCCTGTCGAAGTGCACTTCGCTGTCGCCGCCAAGACCGCTGGTACGCACGTCGACGGCCTCCACCATCGTGCGCCAGGCGCCGACGAGGGCGCCCTCGCCGTTGATGACCGGGCGCCCGCCGGAGACGACCGCGATGTCGGTGGTGGTACCGCCCATGTCCGCGACGACGAAGTCCGCGAGGCCGGTCAGAAAACCCGCTCCCACGACGCTCGCTGCGGGGCCCGACAGAATGGTCTCGACCGGATACTCGAGCGCGATCCGCGCCTTCATCAGCGAGCCGTCGCCCTTCACGATCATCAGCGGTGCGTCGATGGACTCGGCCTCGAGCACGCCCGTGAGAGCCTCGATCAGGTGCCGGATCGGCGGTGTGAGGCGTGCGTTCAATGCCGCGGTGAGCGCGCGCCGCGGAGCATCGAGCTTCGAGCTCAATTCGTGCGCGCAGGTCACCGGCTTCGGCGATATCGCGCGAATCAATTTGCGCGCCCGCAATTCATGCGCCGGATTGCGTACGGAGAAATTGGCTGCGACCGCGAATGCCTCGACGCGCGCCTCGTTGTCGGCGACCGCGCGGGCCACGGCGGCCTCGTCGAGCGCCGACGTTTCTTCGCCGGTCGCGCCGTGGCCCCCCTCGATGCGCGCCACCAGGCCGCCGCCGCCGGGTCGCAGCAGACCCGAACGCTCGACCATCGCATCATCGAAGCCGATCAGGAGCGAGCAGACGGGGCTGAAGCGATTTTCCACCACGGCATTGGTGGCCAGCGTCGTCGACACCGACACGAGTGTGACGTCTTTGCGGCTCGCGCCCACGGGAAGCAGTTCGAGCACCGCGCGTATCGCATGGCTGATGCCGATGGCAAGGTTCCAGGGGGTCGTCAGCGCCTTGGCGCTCGCGATGACGCGGCGCCCGTCGGCGAGCAGAACCGCGTCGGTGAAGGTGCCACCGGTGTCGAGGCCGAGCCAGAGTCCCGGTGCCGAATTGATCGAACTCATCGAGCATCCTTCGATTCGCCGCACCGCGACGGCGCCGCGTAACATACCGGATTCGCGCGCCTCCCGCCCCGCCCCTTTCCTTGTCGCGCCTGCGGGTTTACGCTCCTTGTTCGGGCATCATGGGACGGGAGAGGCCGATGCAGCGAGCCGTGCGCAAGTACCTTAAGGCCCTTGAAACCAACGACGTCGACAAGGCGGCCGCCCTGTTCACCGCCGACGGCTGGGTCCAGTCGCCGTTTTTGGGCCGCCTTCCGGTGCGTGCCTACATGGCCAAGGTGGCCAGCGCATCAAGCTCCACGGAGCTCACCGTGCATGATGTTCTGGTCAGCGCCGAAGGGCACATGCGGGCGGTGGCCTATTATCTGTACGACTGGCGGCTGAAGGACGGTTCGAAGGTCACCTTCGAATGCGCCGACGTATTCAATTTCGATCCGGATACCGGCCACATCGCCTCGGTCGTGCTGGTTTACGACACGCATCTCGTGCGCGACGCCGTGGAACACAAGTACCCGTGATGTCGCGCCGATGGGCGCGCACCCAGGCCAGTCGCTCTCAAGGATTTCCAGCCCGCGCACTGCGCCGATTCGTCGTGCGCCTGCCCGTCGCGCCGGCGGCGGCGCCGGCTTCGCGGCTCAGTTCGCCGCGCAATTGCGCCGTCGCGCCGGTCGAAATGGCGCCGAGCCGCGATTCGATGGTCTCGAGGTCCGGCTTGGGTCCGCGCACATGCGAATCGAGCGCCTCGCGCATGACGCGCAGGTGCGCCGGGGTCGTGCCGCAACAGCCGCCGATGATCCTCGCTCCCGAGTCCAACGATAGGCGGGCGTACTCCGCCATCAACTCCGGCGTACCGTTGAAGCGGATCTCGCCGTCGACGAATTGCGGGATGCCGCAATTCGCCTTGGCCACGAGAATTGCCGCGGGGTCCGAGGCCGCAGCGAGATTGACGATGCAGGCGACGAGTTCCGAGGGACCGGTGCCGCAATTGCTGCCGCAGGCCGCGAGTTGGTGCTTGCGGTGCAGTCCGGCAAGTTCGTGCGGCGTGATGCCCATCATCGTTCGCCCATTGGTGTCGAAGCTCAAGGTGGCCACTACGGCCAAGCCCGTGGCGCGGGCGCCGGCGACCGCCGCCTCGGTCTCCTCGATCGAGGACATCGTTTCGATCCACAGAATGTCCGCGCCGCCGCGCGCAAGCGCGGCTGCCTGCTCGGCGAAGGCCTCCCGCGCAGCCTCCAGGCTCAAGGGTCCCAGCGGTTCGAGAATCTCCCCGGTCGGTCCCATGCTTCCGCCGATCAGCACGATGCGGCCGGCGCGATCCGCTTCGGAACGGGCGATGCGGGCCGCCGTCTCATTCAGCTCCCCGACGCGCTGCTCGGCCCCGTGCAATTTCAAGCGGTGTCGCGTGCCGCCGAAACTGTTGGTCAGAATGATGTCCGCGCCGGCCTCGACAAAGGAGCGGTGCAAATGGGCAACGCGTTCCGGATGATCGGAATTCCAAAGTTCGGGGGCATCGCCGGATTGCAAACCGCGTTCGAACAGGTTGCTGCCCGTCGCGCCGTCGGCGAGCAGCCAAGGCCGCTCAGCCAGTAAAGAGGTGAGTCGATCGGTCATTGCGCGCTTCTTGGTTCATGGGGCGCGAAACTCTAGCACGGTCGGCAGGCTTAAATGGCCTCCTGTCCTTCAGTCCTGCGGTTCATTACAACGATTCGAGTTAAGTCGCTTAACCAATTGATAAATACATATATATCATCATTTGCCAGCCGAACATCGCCATCACGCACTCCCGTCATCGCTCACTCCGCGCCAGCGCACGCGCCCTATAAACCATTCGCGCCGTCCGGGGTACATATCGTTGAGGACGACCCGATCGATAACAACGGTCCCTGATCGATAACAACCATCGAAGGAGCACTCCCATGCACGACGCACCAGGTTCTGGATTCAATTTATTCCGGCTGATCGTCGCGGCCGGCTTGAGCCTTTGCGCGGCGCTCGCGCCGGCCGCGGATTCCGATGACGCTTTCATTCCCCGTATTGTCAACACCTCGACCATTCCCGCGAACGGCGATCTGAATCCCTACGGTGTTGCCTTCGTTCCCGAGCATTTCCCGCACGGCGGCGCGATCGCGGCCGGCGACGTGCTCGTGAGCAACTTCAACGACAGCGGCAATACGCAGGGCACGGGCACGACCATCGTGCAGTTTGCGGCGCGAGGGCCGCTCGCACCTCCCGGAACCGCGGTTGCATTCTTTACCAGCAGCCTGCCGGGGCTCAGCACTGCGCTCGGCGTATTGCGCGGCGGCTTCGTCATCGTCGGCAATGTGCCGACCACCGACGGCACCGTCGCCACGATTGGCCAGGGCGCCCTGCAGGTGATCGACAGCCACGGCCAATGGATGCAGACGTGGAGCGATGCGCAGTTCCTCGACGGCCCCTGGGACCTCGCGCTGGACGATCGCGGCGACCACGCGCATATCTTTGTGTCGAATGTGCTGAACGGGACCGTCACGCGGCTCGACGTTGGAGTTTCAGCACAAGGCGTGACTCTGTGGAAAAAGACGATAATCGGCACCGGCTACACTCATGTGCCGAATTCGGCGGCGCTCGTGCTCGGTCCGACCGGCCTGGCGTTCGATGGCGACAGGGACGTGCTCTTTGTGGCGTCAACCGCCGACAACGCCATCTATGCAATCCATCACGCCAGCACGCGCTCCAGCGCCGTCACGCGCGGCGGTGTCGTATTCGCCGACTCGCACCTGCGCGGTCCCCTGGCATTGCGGTTTGCGCCGAACGGGAATCTGCTGGCGGCGAACGGCGACGCGGTCAATGCCGACGTACTGCACCCCAGCGAGATCGTCGAATTCACGACCGGGGGCCAGTTTGTGCGCGAGTACAACGTCGATTCGAGCCAGGGCGGCGCCTTCGGACTCGACACCCTTCGCGAAGGGAAGTTCAACCTCGCCGTCATCGATGATGTGACCAACAACCTCACGGTTTATCGGCTGCAGGAACGCTAGCGGCCGCGGGAACGCCGGCGGCCGCAGGAACGCCAGCCCATTGATTCGCGGGCGCCGGTCGTGCCGCCGGCCGACGCCCCGCGAATTTTCCCGCCGCCGATCGTGCATGCTATATTTGGTGCTCTATTTACCGAGAGCACAGACATGATGTCCCGTTCCGCGACCGAGAAACCGCTCAAAACACTGTTCCTGCAGGCCCCTTCGTTCGATGGCTTCGACGGCGGCGCCGGTTCGCGCTATCAAGCCAAGCGGGAGATCAAATCATTCTGGTTCCCCACCTGGCTGGCGCAGTCGGCGGCCCTGGTGCCGGACTCGCGCCTGCTCGATGCTCCGGCGGATGAGCTCACCGTCGAGGAGAGCCTCGGGATCGCGCGCGGCTACGATCTGGTCATCATTCACACCAGCACGCCGTCGTTTCCGACCGACGCGAAATTCGCCGAGCTGCTGAAGCGCGACAATCCCGGCATCAAGATCGGCTTGGTCGGTGCCAAGACCATGGTTGACCCGGAAGGCTCCTTGAAGGCGACCGAGGCGGTGGATTTCGTCTGCCGCGAGGAATTCGACTATACCTGCAAGGAAGTCGCCGAAGGCTTGCCCTTGAAGGACATCAAGGGACTCTCCTACCGCAGCAACGACGGCAGCATCGTGCACAACCTGCCGCGGGCCATCGTCGAGAACATGGATGACTTGCCGTTCGTCGCGCCGGTTTACCGGCGGGATCTCAAAATTGAGAATTATTTCATCGGGTACCTGAAACATCCCTACGTCAGCTTCTATACGGGCCGCGGCTGCCGCTCGAAGTGCACCTTCTGCTTGTGGCCGCAGACCGTCGGCGGCCACCGCTACCGGGTGCGCTCGGCCGAGAACGTCCTCGCGGAAGTGCGCTGGATCAAGGAGAACATGCCGGAAGTGAAGGAGATCATGTTCGATGATGATACCTTCACGGATTCTTCCAGCTTGCCGCGCGTGGAAGCCATTGCGCGCGGCATGGGCGAACTTGGCGTGACCTGGAGCTGCAACGCCAAGGCAAACGTTCCCTACAAGACCCTGAAGGTGATGAAGGACAACGGCCTGCGTCTGCTGCTGGTGGGCTACGAATCCGGCGACGATCAGATTCTGCTCAACATCAAGAAGGGGCTGCGCACCGACATCGCGCGGCGTTTCACCGAGGATTGCCGCAAGCTCGGCATCCTCATCCATGGCACATTCATTCTCGGTTTGCCCGGCGAGACCAAGCAAACCATCGAGAGCACCATCCGCTTTGCCAAGGAGATCAATCCGCACACCATCCAGGTATCGCTCGCCGCTCCCTACCCCGGCACGACGCTGTACCGCCAAGCGGTCGACAACGGCTGGCTGCAGGAGAACGATGCGATCAATCTGGTCAACGACAAGGGCGTGCAGCTGGCCGCCATCAGCTATCCCCACCTGTCGAAGGAAGAAATCTTTCACAGCATGGAGGTGTTCTACAAGCGCTTCTATTTCCGCCCCAGCAAGATCTGGGAGATCGTCAAGGAAATGCTGACGAGCTGGGAGATGATGACTCGGCGCTTGCGCGAAGGAGTGGAGTTCTTCCGCTTCCTGCGCGCGCACGAGGCCTGAGCGAGCGCCGTTGAGCATTGCATCGCTCATGTCGACTGCCGGCAGCGTCCTGTTGGTCCTGGCGGCCGGCTACTCGGTTCTGACCGTCGTGGCCGTTCTCGCCTTCCGCATGCGCAGCACGCCGAACCATCCACGCTCGCTGCCGCCCGTCACCATGCTCAAGCCCTTGTGCGGCGCTGAACCCGGACTGTACGAACATCTGCGCTCGTTCTGTCAACAGGACTACCCGAAGTTTGAGATCGTCTTCGGCGTCCGCGAGCCGGGCGATCCGGCCTGCGCGGTGGTGAAGCGGCTGGCGGCGGAATTCCCGTCGATACCCATAGAACTCGTGATCGACCCGCGACTTCACGGCAGCAATCGCAAAATCAGCAATCTGATCAACATGCTCCCGTATGCGCGCCACGACGTGCTGGCCATGGCGGACAGCGACGCGTTCGTCGCCGCCGATTATCTTGCCGCCGTGACGGCGCCGTTGCTCAGTCACGACGTCGGCCTGGTCACCTGCATCTACCGCGGCGCTCCGACGAAGCGGGTCTGGTCGCGTCTTGGGGCCATGTACATCAACGAATGGTATGTACCCTCGGTCCTGCTGGCGTGGCTATTCGGTCACCAGGGTTATGTTTCCGGCCAGACCGTGTGCCTGCGGCGCGACACGCTGCGGGCCATCGGCGGCCTCGAGCCGTTGGCGGACTACCTCGCCGACGACTATCGATTGGGTGAACTCGTGCGCGCGCTGGGGCTGCGGATCGTGCTATCGCCCTACGTGCTGATGGGAGAGCATCATGAACCGAACTTCGACTCGCTTGCCCGCCATGAGCTGCGGTGGATGCGCACGCTGCGCGTGCTGCGGCCGCGCAGTTTCCGGCTGATCTTCTTCAGCTTCAGCCTGCCGCTTGCCGTTATTGGGCTGCTCGCCGCGGCGGCGGACTTGCCGCTGCCGGCTTCACTCTGGGCGCTGTTTGGCACCACGGTGGCCGCGCGGCTGGTGCTGCACTTCGTAAATCGGATGCGCGACCGGCGAAATTCGCTGTCGGATCTGTGGCTGCTGCCGCTGCGCGATGCCCTGATCTGCTGGGTCTGGTGCCGAAGTTTTTTCACCTCCCGCGTCACCTGGCGGGGCAGTGAGTTCGACGTCGGCGCCGACGGCGTCATGCGCCCGCTGTCCTGAACCCACCGTCGCGGACAGTTCGCGTCATTCCGGACCATTAGCGGGGGAGCCGATGAAGCACGCGGCATACATCGGCGGCTTGCTGGGGCTGGCCTTGCTGGTCACTCTTGTCGTCCGCGCAGATCTTTCCGCAATGCTGCATGCATTGGATTCCGGCGGGTGGCAGCTGCTGTGGGTCATTCCGTATCGTGCATTGTTCTTTTTTCTCTATGCCGTCGGCTGGCTCGCGCTGCTGCGTCCGTACGATCCGGCGCACCGCGCGGGATTCGCCTACGTATTTTGGGTCACCGCCGTTCGTGAAGCGGTCGACCGCCTGCTCCCGGTGGCCAGCGTCGGGGGCAGCGTGGTCGGAGTTCGGTTATTGCGTTGGCGAGGGCTGGCCGCGGCACCCGTCGGTGCCAGCGTCATCATCGAGATGGTGTTGACGCTGGTCATCGTGTACGCGTTCACCGCGCTGGGGCTGGTACTGCTGGCGGGGTTCAGCGCGGCGGACCCGCAATATCGGCGTCTGCTGCTCGCGTTCCTGTTGAGCCTGCCGGTGCCCGTGGCGACCGTGCTGCTGCTGCGCCACGGGTCGGCTTTTGGACGCCTGCAAAGATTCCTGCGGCCGCTGGTGGGTGAAAGCACGATGTCTGAACAAGCGGCGTCGCTCGATCATGAGCTGCGCGCCTCGTTGCGGCGCGGGTGGCGATTGTTGATTGCCGGTACTTTGCAGTTCCTGGCGCTGGTCTCGGGGTGTTTCGAAATTTGGTTTGCCCTGCGCCTCTTCGGACACCCGGTGAGCTGGGGCGTCGCCCTGGTGCTCGAGAGCATGACCCAGGCCGTACGGCATTTGGCGTTCGTCATACCGGCCGGCCTCGGGGTCCAGGAAGCCGGCTTGGTGCTGTTCGGGCACGCGCTGGGCGTCGGCGGCGAATTGGCATTGGCCGTCTCGATGGTCAAGCGGATGCGCGAAGTGCTGTGCGGACTTCCGGCGCTGCTGTCCTGGCAATGGCTGGAGGGTCGACGGCTGCAAGCCTCGTTGCGCAATGCATCCCAATAACTCGATCATTCGGCTGCCCGGGAGCTTGCAGCGCTGGCTTGACGCCGCGGCCGAGGCCCTGCTCACGCCGCAAACGGGGCGGACCTTCGACTTCACCCGGCCGCTCGGAGAAGAGGGGATATTGCCGCCGGACTCGGTGTCCTGGCGGGTCTTCAAGAACCCCATCGCATTGTGGGTGGGCGGCGTGGCCGCCGTCATTCTGGAATTGGCGGAACCCGCCGTGCGTACGGGCGTCTGGGAACACTCATCCTTTCGCAAGGATCCGCGCGATCGCCTGCAGCGAACCGGATTGGCGGCGATGGTGACCGTGTACGGGGCGCGCAGCATGGCCCTGCCCATGATCGCGGGCGTGGTGCGCATGCACGCCAATGTCGCGGGAGTAACGGCTGCCGGCGTCCCTTATTCCGCCGCCGACGCGCAGCTATTGTCCTGGGTGCACGCCACGGCGGCATTCGGTTTCGCGGAAGCCTACAGCCGTTACGTTGCGCCGCTCAGCCCGGCGGAATTGGACGCGTTCTATCGTGAGGGCGAGCCGGTCGCGCAGCTCTATGGCGCGCTCGATTCGCCTCGGTCGGATATCGAACGGCGGGCACTGTTCGATTCCATGCAGGGCCGCTTGGAGCCCTCCCCCGTGATTTTCGAATTCCTGCACATCATGGGTGCATCGCCGGTGTTTCCGCGGCCGCTGTTCTGGATGCAGCCCATGCTGGTGCGCGCCGCCGTGGAGATGATTCCGCAATGGATGCGAGCATGCCTGGGTCTGACCGAACACCATGGACTGCGTTCGCGGGAACGATGGCTCGTGAAGCGCGCCGGCGCGGTGTCGGACCGGATCATTCTGTCGGAAAGTCCCGCGACGCAATCATGTCTGCGGCTGGGGCTTCCGATGACCTATCTCTACTCGTAAGCGCCTCGGGCTCGGCCGCGGCCAGGCTCCTACCGCTGCGCGCCCTCCCAATTCGGCGCCACGTAGAACGGCGCATTCTCCGGGGGCAGCAGGCCATGGCCCATGATGTGGTCCGCGGCCTTCTCCGCCAGCATGATGGTGGGCGCGTTGAGATTGCCGGTGGTCACCGACGGCATGATGGAGGAATCCACCACCCGCAAAGCTTCGAGTCCATGGACGCGGGTGTCCGGATCGACCACCGCTAAAGGGTCCTGAGCGTTGCCCATCTTGCAAGTGCAGGACGGGTGAAAGGCGCTCTCGACCTTGGCGCGGATGAAAGCGTCGATTTCATCGTCGCTCTGCACCTCGCTGCCCGGCTGAAGTTCCCGGCCGCGGTAGCGATCGAACGATGGTTGCGCAAAAATCTCGCGCGTCAAGCGCACGCAGGCGCGCATTTCGATCCAGTCGTCCGCTTCGCTCAAATAGTTGAACAGAATGCGCGGTTTGTCTTGCGGGTCGGCGGACTTGAGCCGCACCCAGCCGCGGCTCTTCGTGCGCATCGGACCCACGTGCGCCTGAAAACCGTGCTCTTGCGCCAGCGACGAGCCGTCGTAAGCCACCGCCATGGGCAGGAAATGATACTGGATGTCGGGATACGGCACCCCGGGCCGGCTGCGGATGAAGCCGCAGGTCTCGAAATGATTGGTGGCGCCCAGGCCGTCTTTGCGCAGCAGCCAGCGCGCGCCGATCAGGGCGCGGTTCCAGAGATTGATGGACGAATACAGAGTGATGGGTTCCTTGCAGGCAACCTGGAAATAAAATTCCAGATGATCCTGCAGATTCTCCCCGACCCCGGGCAAATCATGAATCACGGGGATGCCATGCGCGCGCAGTTCCGCCGCGGGACCAATGCCTGAGAGCTTCAATAGTTGCGGTGAATTGATCGGACCGCCGGACACAATCAATTCCCGGTCGGCGCGCACGCGATGGGTGGCGCCGCCGCGAATGTACTCCACTGCGGTAGCGCGCCGCCCTTCGAAGATGATCCGCGTCGCCAGGGCATGCGTGAGCACTTTGAGATTGGGGCGCCGCATGGCGGGCCTCAAGTAGGCATTGGCGGCGCTGCAGCGCCTGCCGCCGCCCACCGTCATGTCCATTCGGCCGAAGCCCTCCTGCTGAAAGCCGTTCACATCGGCCGTCGCCGGATAACCCGCCTCGCGGCCTGCGGCAAGCCACGCAGCGTGCAAGGGGTTGCTCAGGGTGCCGTAGCGGGTCTGCAGTTTGCCGCCGCTCCCCCGGTACTCATCGCCGCCCTCCTGGCGACTCTCCGCGCGTCGAAAATACGGCAGCACGTCGCGATACGCCCAACCCGCCGCGCCCTGCGCGCTCCATCTCTCGAAGTCTTGAGCGTTGCCGCGGATGTACACCAGTCCATTGATCGAGGAAGACCCGCCGAGCACCTTGCCGCGCGGCGTGTGCATGCTCCGCCCGTTCAAATGCGGTTCCGGCTCGGTATGGTAGAACCAATTGTACTTTTCCATGTTCATCGGTATGGACAGCGCCGACGGCATTTGAATGAAGATCGAGCGATCGGATCCTCCATATTCCAGCAGCAGCACGCGGTGCCGGCCATCCGCGCTCAGCCGATCGGCAAGCACGCAACCGGCGGATCCTGCGCCCACGATCACGTAATCAAAATTCTCCTCGGCCAATTCTTGTTCTCCTTAGGCGCTTCGCGCCACCTCTAAACGGGGTCGCGGCGACCCCGTCCGATAACTGGGGCCCGCAGCGCTAATATGGCGCGTCTATATCGCCCATCGCGACATAGACGCTCTTGAGCTGAGTGTAGTGCTCGATGGCGGCACGCCCGTTCTCTCGACCGAGTCCGGAGAGTTTCACCCCGCCGAAGGGCAATTCGATCGGAGTGACATTGTACTGGTTGATCCAGCAGGTGCCGGCCTGCAATCGAGCGATGACTCGATGAGCCCGGGTCAAATCGTTGGTGAACACGCCGGCCGCAAGTCCGAATTCGGTGGCATTGGCGCGCTCGATGACTTCCTGCTCGTCCTCGAACTCCAGTACCGACATGACGGGGCCGAAAATCTCTTCACGCACGATGGCCATGTCGTCACGGCAATCATCGAATACGGTGGGCGCGACGAAGTATCCTTTCGCCAACTCCCCCGCCGTCACCCGCGCCCCGCCGGTGAGCACACGGGCACCCTCGGCGCGGCCGCGCTCCAGATAGGAAAGCACCTTGTGCATATGCTGCTCGGACACCAAGGGTCCCACCTGGGTTGCGGGATCCATGGGATCGCCGATGCGCATCGCATTGACGCGCTTCACGAGCCGCTCGAGGAAAGCCGCCTTCACGGAGCGATGCACGAAGACGCGCGTGCCGTTGGAGCACACCTGCCCGGAGGAGTAGAAATTCGCGAGCAGAGCACCGGACACCGCATTGTCGAGCTTGGCATCGCCGAAAATGATCAGCGGCGATTTACCGCCCAATTCCAGAGTGACGTTCTTCAAGGTCAGCGCGGCGTCGCTCATCACCGCCTTGCCCGTGCCCACCTCGCCGGTGAGCGACACCTTGCGGATATCGGGATGGCGGGTGAGCAGGCGGCCGGTGTCGGCGAATCCCTGCACGACTTGAAATACCCCCGGCGGCACTCCCGCCTGCAGCAGGATCTCCTCGAGCTTGACGGCGGTGAAGGGCGTGAGCTCGGCGGGCTTGAAAATCATGGCATTGCCGCAGGCCAGCGCCGGCGCGGCTTTCCAGCAGGCGATCTGCAGCGGGTAATTCCAGGCACCGATGCCGGCGACCACGCCCAAGGGCTCGCGCCGCGTGTAGCCGAACGCGCCGGTCCCCAGATCGATATGCTCGCCGCTGAGACTCTGCGCCAAACCGGCGAAGTATTCGAAGCAATCCGCGCCCGAGGCCACATCCACGACCCGCGTCTCTTGAATGGGCTTGCCCGTGTCGCGGGTCTCGAGTTCGGCGAGTTCCTGATTGCGTGCGCGGAGAATGTCGGCGGCCCGTCGCAGTACTCGCGCGCGTTCGGTGCCCGTCATCGCGCCCCAACCGGCCTGCGCCTTTTGCGCCGCGCGCACCGCGGCGTTCACCTGCGCAGACCCGGCGGCCGTGACATAGCCCAACACTTCCCCCGTTGCTGGATTGATGGAGGCGAATTCTTCGCCGGCCGCAGGGGCGAAACCCTGCGCGCGCGCACCGGCAGTGCCGGAGGCGCTGGGCGCCGCGTGGGCTGCCTGCTCGAGGCGGCCATCAACGAATTCAGTGAGCATGGCGCGGGCGCTTTCACTGTCGGCCTCCCGCCACCCGGAGAGCGCGGCCCGCAGCCACACGCCGTCGATCATTGCGGCGATCATAGCCGCCAAGCGCTCCGCGTCGTTCGGCGGCATCAATTTCTTCAGAGAGCTGCGCAGGTTCGACAACGTGCGGCGCTGATATACCGATTGCACGCGCTTCAAGGGCGCGACCTGCAAAACCTGACCCCAGAAAGCGAGCCACGCCGTGCCGGTGCGCTGCTCGAATTCTTCCGGCGCCAAATTCGCATCGATGACCGCTTGAATACGTCCGCGCGGCGTGCTGACCTGGCGCAAGCGCGCGCGTACATGATCGCCGACGCGGCGCGCCAGCGAGCGGAAGGCGGCTTCGAGCAAGCCATCCTTGTCGCCGAAGTAGTGTGCCACCAGCCCAGGAGACACTCCCGCTCGAACGGCAATTTGCGCGAGCGTCGTGCCCACATAGCCAAGTTCCGCTAGGCTATCAATGGTGACCTCGACCAACTGGCGTCGCCGCGTGTCTTCGATCGGGGATGGGGAGTCTTCGACGGAAGTCATTGATTGAGTATTCAATTTGGCGATTTCCTGTCATTCCGGAGGGCGAGTAGACGCCCGGTTGAATCTGTGTCTAAGATGTTGACGATAGACCTTATACGTTTATTTTCAGTCACTAGGGACGTATTAGTGAGCGCTAAAAAGAACTCGTTAAACAGCTGTTCAAAGCCTGAGTCACCGCGTCAATCATGCCGCCCCGGAGGGCGCTCGGTCAAGCTCCCGAGCACATCGATTCACGGGGGGTGCGCCAATGGGTAATGAGGCCGAGACCGCTCGGACCGACAGCGGCATGGAGCACTTCGGATACAAGGAGTCGCTCGATCGCGGAATCGGAAAGTTCGGCAGCTTTGCCGCCGGTGTCAGCTATATCTCGATCCTTACCGGCACTTTTCAGCTGTTCTACTTCGGTTTCGGTACTGCCGGACCGGCTTATCTGTGGTCCTGGCCAATGGTATTGCTCGGCCAGCTCACGGTCGCGCTGTGCTTCATGGAACTGGCCGCCAAATACCCGGTTGCAGGATCGGTCTACAATTGGTCCAAACAACTGGGCAGCCGCATCGTGAGCTGGTCCGCGGGTTGGCTGATGCTCACCGCCTCGATCGTTACGCTGTCCGCAGTGGTGCTTGCGCTGCAACTCAACCTGCCACGCTTGTGGAGCGGCTTTCAAATCGTCGGCGATGGCTCAGGCGCCTACGATTTCGCCACCAACGCGGTGATCCTCGGTACGGCCTTGATCCTCTTCACCACGGTCGTCAATGCGCTCGGAGTGCGGTTGATGGCGATGATCAACAGCGCGGGCGTCTTCATTGAGCTGATTGCCGCCTGCTTGATTGCAATCATTCTGGCGTGTCACGCGACGCGCGGGCCCGAAGTGTTTTTCTCGGCCAACGGGTACGGCGGCAGTGGCGGCTTTCTGGGCGCATTTCTCATGGCGTCGCTGGCCTCGGGATATGTAATGTACGGATTCGACACGGCGAGCTCGCTGGGCGAGGAGACGGTCGAGCCCCGTCGCACGGCTCCGCGGGCGATCCTGCGGGCCATCCTTGCCTCCTTCGTCATCGGCGGCTCGATCCTGGTATTCGCGATATTGTCGGCGCCCAGCCTGCGCGACCCGCAGATCGCCAGCAGCAGCGGCGGCCTGCAATACATCGTCGAACGAGTGATGTGGGGTCCGCTCGGCAAGATATTCCTGATCTGCATCGTGATTGCGGTCAGCGTGTGCTCGCTGGCCGTGCACACCGCCGCCATCCGCATGACCTTCGCGATGGCGCGCGACAATGCGCTTCCTTTCGGGGAGAAACTCGCCCGGGTGAATCCCAAGACTCAGACGCCGATCACCCCCGCCGTCATGATCGGCGTGATCTCCGCGCTGATCCTGGTGGTCAACATCGGGCAGCCCAAGATCTTCACCGTACTGACGTCGATCGCAGTGATCATGATCTACCTGGCGTACTTGATGGTGACCGGGCCTCTGTTGCTCAAGCGTCTGCGCGGGCACTGGCCCCCCGCCGATCTCGCCGCGGGCGGCTACTTCACCATGGGCAGGTGGGGATTGTTGGTCAATGTCACTGCGGTACTGTGGGGCGCCGGGATGGCACTCAATCTGGCCTGGCCCCGCGAAGCCATTTACGGCACGCCTTGGTACAACACGTGGGGTGCGTTCGCCTACACGGGCGTGATTCTAGGGGCCGGTCTGTTGTGGTACGGACTCAAGGGCCGCCGTTACATCGGCACGCTGGCCTCCCACTCACTGGCTTGACATCCGTGCCGGAGAAGTGATGACGCTATCGAGCTATGCGCTCATGGCTGTGTTGGCGCTGCCGGTGCAAGCCGAAGCGGCCTCTGCCATACCGAGCACTGCGGTAACCGTCGGCGATACGGCTGCGCCGCTCAGCGATGCGTCGCCGCCGGCCGGCGGCGCGCGCGATCCACCGAGCTGCCAAACCGTGCGTTTCTCCGACGTCGGCTGGACCGATGTAACCTCCACCACCGCACTGATCAGTCAGTTGCTGCGCTCCATCGGCTACTCGCCGACGGTCACCGTGTTGTCGGTTCCTGTGACCTTCACCTCTCTTCAGAACAACGACCTCGATGTCTTCCTCGGCAATTGGATGCCGGCCCAGGCGGGCGATCGGGGCCATTACGTCGAAGACGGAACGGTGGTGGTGATCGGTGCCAATCTGACCGGCGCCAAATATACCCTGGCAGTTCCGGCATACGCCTACGCCGCCGGCCTGAAGGACTTCAAGGACATTCAGCGCTTCGCGGCGCAGCTCAACGACTCGATCTACGGAATCGAACCGGGCAATGACGGCAACCGGCATGTGCTGGACATGCTCAAGCAGGATCAATTGGGCCTCGGCGGCTTCAAGCTGGTCGAGTCCAGCGAGCAGGGCATGTTGGCCCAGGTAGAGCGCGCCTTCCGCGACAAGAAGCCTGTCGTCTTCTTGGCGTGGGAGCCGCATCCCATGAACATGCGGTTCGATTTGAAGTACCTCGCCGGCGGCGATGAGTTCTTCGGCCCCAACTACGGCGGCGCCACCATTTATACCGTGACCCGAAGGGGCTACAGCGCCGAATGTCCCAACGTGGGCCGCCTGCTCGCGAATCTGAAATTCACCCTGCGCGGCGAGAGCGAAATGATGGCGGCGATCCTGGACCAGCATGAGCCGCCCGACATTGCAGCCACGGAGTGGTTGAAAGCCAATCCCACGGCGGTCAAGGCGTGGCTGGCGGGGGTACTGACCTTCGACGGCCGGCCGGCCCTCACAGCCTTGGCGCACGCGGCGCCGCCGCCGCATCCCGGCGGGTTCGAGCAATGGATCATCAGCCACAAGATCCCGGTGGGCGATGCCATGGCCGTGGCCATCGATTACGTCAAGGCGCACGGCACCTTCGTATTCAACGGCATCTCCATCGTCATTCGCGGCATGATCGACGGGCTGACCGCATTGCTGCGCACCCTGCCCGCGCTGGTGTTGATCGCCGCGATCGCGGCGTTGGCGTGGGTGCTGCGCCGCTCGTGGACGCTGACCGCCTTCGTGGCGCTGGCGCTGCTCTTCATCTTGAATCAAGGCTACTGGCTGGCGACCCTCGAGACGCTCTCGCTGGTCATGGTCGCGACCCTGGTATCGACGGCCATCGGCGTGCCGGTGGGCATTGCCGCCGCTCACCGGCCGCGGCTGTTCGCCGGCTTGAGGCCCGTCCTCGACTTGATGCAGACCCTGCCGACCTTCGTATACTTGATTCCGACTCTGGTGCTGTTCGGGCTCGGCGTGGTGCCGGGATTGATTTCGACGGTGATTTTCGCGCTGCCTGCACCCATCCGCCTCACGCATCTCGGCATCTCCTCCGTGCCCAAACCCCTCATCGAGGCGGGAGAGGCCTTCGGCGCCACGCCCATGCAGCTCCTATGGAAGGTGGAACTGCCGAGCGCCGCGTCCACCATCATCGCCGGCGTCACTCAGTGCATCATGCTCAGCCTGTCCATGGTGGTGATTGCCGCCCTGGTCGGCGCCGGCGGCCTCGGCGTCCCGGTGGTGCGCGCGCTCGGTTCGGTGCAAGTGGGCATGGGTTTCGAGGCGGGATTCACCATCGTGCTGCTGGCGATCGTCTTGGATCGCATCAGCCGCCCGAAAGAGCGCGGAGAATCGCGATGAACTCCGCCGTGGAATTCAAGGACGTCGACATCCTGTTCGCCAGCAGCGGGCGCGACGGCCGCAAGAGTCTGCGCGAGGCACTGGCCGCCCTCGACGCCGGCGCCACCCGCGCCGACATTCAGAAGCAGCACGGCGTCATCGTCGGAGTGGCGGGAGCGAATTTGAGCGTGGCGCGCGGCGAGATCTCCGTGCTCATGGGTCTCTCGGGCTCGGGCAAGTCCACGCTGCTGCGGGCCGCCAACGGCTTGAACCGCGTCACCCGCGGTCATGTCTTGGTTCGCGACGGCGATTCGTCCATCGACGTCGCCACGTGCGACACATTGCAAATGCGCCGGCTGCGGCGCGAGCGCGTCGCCATGGTGTTCCAGCAATTCGGCTTGCTGCCATGGCGTACGGTGCGCGAAAACGTCGGCTTTGGCCTCGAGCTGCGCGGCGAAGGCGTGAAGCAGCGCAAGATCATCGTCGATGAGAAATTGGAGCTGGTCGGCTTGTCGCAGTGGGCCGAACGCTATGTCAGCGAACTGTCCGGCGGCATGCAGCAGCGCGTGGGGCTCGCGCGCGCGTTCGCCACCGACGCCGACATTCTGCTCATGGACGAGCCGTTCTCCGCGCTCGATCCCCTGATCCGCGGCAAGCTTCAGGGCGAATTGCTCACCCTGCAGGAGCGGGTGAAGAAGACCATTTTGTTCGTCAGTCACGACTTGGACGAGGCATTGCGGCTCGGGGACCGGATTTCCATCCTGCAGAACGGCCGGATCATTCAGACCGGGACGGCCGAGGACATCGTGCTGGCTCCGGCCGACGACTATGTGGCGGAGTTCGTGCGCCACATGAATCCGCTCACCGTCCTGACCGGCGGCATGATCATGCAGCGCCGCGAGGCGATGGCCGGCGACGACGGCAATGTGTGGCTGGATAGCGGACGGCGCTATCGGCTGTCCCTGAGCGCCACGGACGAGGCTCTCAGCCTGCACCTCGACGGCGTCGCTCACGCGTTTTGTCAGATTCGAGACGATACCGATCTCGCCCGCCTGCAGCCCGGGCTGGCCGTGGCCCCCGCCTCGCTGTCGCTGCAATCCATCATTCATCTGCGCCAGACGACCGGGCACCCCGTTCTGCTCGCCGAGGGCGGAAGAATTCTCGGGGTCTGCGGCGAAACCGAGATCATCCGGGCGCTTGCCGGCGGCCGGCATGCGAGCGGCGCGCCATAGTTGCCCTAATTTCGTTTAAATATTATTATCAAGATAATAAAACCGATCGGGCCATTCACGCTTCCAGGGGAGCTTCCATGAATCACGACGTCATCATTTCTTGCGCCGTCACGGGGGATGACACCAAGGTCACCAAGAGCCCGCACTGCGCCATCACCCCGGAACAGATCGCGGCCACCGCCATAGCGGCCGCGCAGGCCGGCGCGGCCATCGTCCACATACACGTGCGCGAACCGGAAACCGGCCTGTTCAGCATGGAGACCCGCCACTACCGCGACGTCGTCAAACGCATCCGGGAAAGCAAGGTCGATGTGATCGTCAATCTCACCTGCGGCATGGGCGGCTACATCGTCGTCGGCGATCATGGTTTGAAGGACACACCGGGCCCGGGAAGCGATTTCGTGAGCCAGGAAGATCGCATGCGCCATATCATCGATCTGTGCCATGAGGGGCTCTACCGGCCCGACATCGCGACCCTCGATTGCGGCAGCTTGAATTTCGGCGACGGCAATCGCGCCTATGTGTCGACGCCCAACTACCTGCGCCGCGGCGCCGCCATCTGCAAGGATCTCGGGGTCAAGCCGGAATTGGAGGTCTTTGACACCGGCAATCTCTGGTTCGTCAAACAAATGGTCAAAGAAGGGCTGCTCAGCGCCCCGTCGCTCGTTCAATTGTGCATGGGTATCGCCTACGGGGTTCCGGCCGACGTGGGCCATCTGCTGGCGATGGTCAATTCGCTGCCCGAGAACTGCAATTGGGGCACATTCGCGATCAGCCGCATGCAGATGCCGTGGGTGGCGCAGTCGGTGCTGCTCGGCGGCAATGTGCGCGTCGGGCTGGAGGACAATCTCTATTTGAGCAAGGGCGTGTATGCCAGCAACGCGCAGCTCGTGGAGAAGGCGCGCGGCATCATCGAGGCCATGGGAGCGCGGGTGCTCAGCCCTGCGCAGGCGCGCGAGAAACTGCAGATCCATTGACGGCACGTGACGAGCGCCGCTGCCGTGACGGAACTTCCCCTTTATCGCACCGCGATCCAGCCGGAGTGGATCGACTACAACGGGCATTTGCGCGACGCCTACTACGGCTTGGTGGCGAGCTACGCCGTCGACGGTGTCATGGATCATCTCGGTCTGGACGCGGCGTATCGCGAGCGCACGCATGGCACTCTCTACACGCTCGAGCTGCACCTGCACTACCTGCACGAGGTCAAAGGTTCGGACGATCTCGCGGTGAGTTCGCTGATTTTGGATTTCGACCGCAAGCGGATCCAAATGGGCTGTCAATTCATGTGTTCTCGGTTGAGCGAGCCGGTCGCCACCGCCGAGATGATGCTGCTGCACGTGCATCAGCGAGATAAACCCGCCGCCGCGGCGTTTCCCGAGGCGGTGTACTCGAAACTCGAGGCGCTGCGGCTGTCCCCCGCCGTGCGCGAGGCTTTCGGTCCGGGTTCGCGCAAGATCGAATTGAAGCGCCGCTGAACGTGCCGCCGCTGAACGTGCCGCCGCCGGATATTCGCCGACTCATCGCGCCGCGCAGCATCGCACTCGTCGGCGCCAGTGCCTGGACCGACGCCGTTGCCGCCGGCAACATCGCCATCGGCTACACCGGCGAGCTGTGGCGGGTTCACCCGACCAGAAGCTCGAACGCCTCGACGACCTATTATCGGTCGGTCGCCGATCTACCCGGCGTTCCGGACGCCGCCTTCCTCGCCGTGCCGAATACGGAAGCGCCGAGCGTCGCCGCCGCGCTGGCGGCGCGGGGCACCGGGGGCTTCGTCTGCTTCACGGCCGGTTTCTCGGAAACCGGCACCGAACAGGGCCATCGGCTCTCTCGCGAGCTCGTCAGCAGTGCCGGCGCCCTGCCGTTTTTCGGGCCCAATTGCTACGGCTTCGTCAATTTCTTCGACAAAGCGGCAATGATGCCTGATCAGATCGTGGGATCATCCGTCGAACGCGGGGTGGCGCTCATTTGCCAAAGCGGCACCATTGCACTCACGCTGATGTTCAATCACCGCTCCCTGCCCATCGGATGCCTGTTCACGGTCGGCAATCAGACTCGCTTGGCCGTGGAGGATCTGATCGAAGAGCTGTGCGCCGATTCGCGGGTGACGGCATTTGGCTTGTATCTCGAAGGCATCAAGGATGCGGAGAAATTCACGCGCGCCGCCGCTCTGGCGCGTGCGGCGGGCAAGCCCATTGCGGTCATCAAATCCGGGCGCACCGCCGCCGCAGCGCGCACCGCGCATAGCCACACCGGCGCCCTGGCGGGCGCCGACGAGGTGTTCGATGCGTTTTGCCGCCAGGCCGGCATTGCCCGCTGCGACACCTTGGGGACTCTGTGCGAGACCCTCAAGTTGTTTCACATGGGCGGCCCGCTCGCGGGCCGCAAAGTGCTCGTCATGGGAGCTTCAGGCGGCGACATGGCGATGACGGCCGACGTATCGCGAGCCCTGAATTTGGATTTCGCGCCCGTCTCGAGCGACAGCGCCGCCTCCCTTCGCGAAGTCCTGACGGACCGCGTCACCATCGCCAATCCATTCGATATTCACACCTACCTGTGGTTCGATCCTCCGGCACTGAAGCGGGTCTTCAGCGAGGTGCTGCGCTCAGGCTTCGATGCGGCCGGATTCATGCTGGATAGTCCGCCGGAAGGCAAGGCCGATTCCGCAGCCTATGACGCAGTCATCGATGTGTTCATCGAGGCCGCGCGCGGTGCGCCGACCCGTGCCGCGCTGATCGCCTCCCTCCCCGAAACCATCAGTGCCGCGGTTCGCCGGCGCTGCCTCGATGGCGGCGTCATCCCATTGCAGGGTCAGCGCGAAGCGCTGGAGGCCATCTCTCTGGCCGCAGATGTCGGCACGGCATGGATGAACAACCCTCCGGTTCAATTGCTGCGCCCGGCGCCGCAGGCTGCGTCTTGCGGCGCCTACGCACTCGGCGAGCACGAGGGCAAGGCGGCCCTGGCCCACTACGGCGTGCGCGTTCCCCGCGGCAAACTCGTCGCGGCGCACGCGGCCGCCGCGGCGGCTCTGGAACTGGGATTTCCCGTGGCCATCAAGGCCTCCGGGGCGCATCTCATGCACAAGACCGACGTGGGCGGCGTCGTACTCAACATCCGCACCGTCGCCGACGCGGGCAGCGCCGCCCTGCGCCTGGCGAAGCTGTCGGACACTCTGTTGGTGGAACAGATGTGCGCCGACGGGGTGGCCGAAGTGCTGATCGGCGTCACCGTCGACGCGCAGTTCGGCCAGGTGCTGGTTCTAGGGGCGGGCGGTGTATTCACCGAGATCATGGCGGACAGCCACAGCCTGCTGCCCCCTTGGACGCATGCGTCGATTGAATCCGCGCTGCGACGCCTGACCATAGCCGAGTTATTCAAGGGCTATCGCGGCAAGCCGGCCGCGGATGTTGGCGCTCTGATCGACCTCATCCTGAATGTGGGGCGCTACGCGGCCGACAATTTGGCGACTCTGGTCGAACTGGACGTGAACCCGGTGATCGTTCGTCCCTTAGCTAAGGGCGCGGTTGCGGTGGATGCGATGATTCGATTGCGAAAATTCTCTTAAAAAGGAGCGACTCATGTCGGATGGAGTCAATACCGTCAAAGACGGTGCCGTTCTTGAAGTGACCATCGATCGGCCGAAGGCGAATGCCATCGATCTTGCGGCCAGCCGCCGCCTGAACCAGATTTTCACATCGTTCCGCGACGACCCCGAATTGCGGATTGCGATCATCACCGGCGCCGGCGACCGATTCTTCTCGCCGGGCTGGGACCTGAAAGCGGCGGCCGCCGGCGAGGAATCCGACTCGGACTGGGGAGTTGGCGGTTTCGCCGGTCTCAATTACCCCAGAAACCTCAACAAGCCCATCATCGCGGCGGTCAACGGCATTGCCTGCGGCGGGGGTTTCGAAGTCGTGCTCGGCACCGACATCATCGTCATGGAAGAACACGCGAAGTTCGCCCTGCCTGAAATCAATGTCGGCGTGCTCGCCGACGCCGGCACGATCAAATTGCGGCGGCGGATTCCCTATCACGTCGCGGTGGAGTTCCTGCTGACGGGGCGCTGGATGGATGCCGCCGAGGCCAAGCACTGGGGGCTCGCCAATCACATTGTACCCAAGGGTGAAGGTCTGGCGAAGGCGCGGGAAATTGCGCGGCAACTGGCGGCCGGACCGCCCCTGCTGTTTCCGGCCATCAAGCAGTTGCTGCGCCATACTGAAATGGTGCCCGAACACGAAGCATTCGAGCTGCACGACTCGCTGGACGCCGTGCAGCGGGTCGTCCGATCCGACGACCTCAAGGAAGGCACGCGGGCGTTCAGCGAAAAGCGTAATCCACGCTGGACCGGCCGCTGAGGCGTCGAGAGCGCGGTGCCAGGCAGTCGGGACAGGTCTCCGGCGCAGTGCCGATGGTATAGCTCAACAAATAGATCAATTCTCGTGAGCTGTGGTGAAAAACTTCCGCGTACGGCCGGTGCCGGCGCACCAGTTCAATCGCGACGGCGAAAACACGCGCCAAATTTTCATCGTCGGTGATTTTCTCGTCGTTGCAAAACAACTGATTGTGGATGGGACAGACCTTGAGCACCTGCGTCTGAAGCGCGATGCCGATGGCGATCCCCTGTTTCTCTCCCATTTGCTCATACCCTCCATGCGCGGATGGGGACGATGGCTTTTGCGGTGCGCTGCCGTCTGTACGGTGGCGCACATTGAATCACTTTGAGCGCTCTGACCCATGCGGCGGCCTGCGGCGCCGGTTGGGGCGGGTCATAAGGCGCATGGGGCGCTCTTTCCGGACTCGACGGCCCGGGTACGTTCTCGCTGCGCATCGCTGCCTCCTGACACTTTAGGTTAAGTGCGGAGTATCCCGCGCACGTCCGCACATTGCGGTCGGTGCATGGCAGCGACTGGTGTAGGAATCGTCAGACGTCGCAATCTCAAGACGACGTGTCGATCGGCGTCAGACGACGCGCGCGAATGCTCAGAACGCTAAATAGGGCCAATCACCGGCGGCACTCTCGGTCTCATCCGGCGCACGGTCCGCTCGCGCCCGGTCCCGGGGAGCGGTCTCGAGACGTGCCTCGGCTTCGGCGCGCGCACCGGCGTCCAGTTCCACGAGCAACCGGCGAATCTGCATTTGCAATCGCCCCAAGGTATCGCTCAGTTCGGTGGACCAAGTCAGGGCGCGGGCGTCGTCCAATTCACGCGCGACATGCCTCAGTTCCCCGGCGTAGGTTTGCCGGTGCCGGCCTCGATATCGTGCGATTGCGCCGAGCACGCCGGCGCTGATGCGGTGGAACGCGGCGCGCAGTTCACTCGGTCCTCGTTGATAGCTGAGGTAGGGATGTGCCCGCAGCCGCCCCGTCATCAGCCGCGCGATCCGCCAGCAGATTTGCGCGCTGGCGGAGAACACGGTGCCGCGCTCCGGCGGATCGGAGTCCAGAGCCACTGCAATCGCCCGCGCTCTGAGCGCCGTGTTGCGCAATCGCCGCAGCCGAATCACTTCCATATCGATCATAAACGAGTCCACTCGAGCTTGATTCTTATAGCCCCTAACGCATGCCCCCCGACGAGGTGGACATCGGGGCGGCATGTGCATTATCAACCACATGATTCACAGTTTCTGTAGGACGAAGGCTCAAGAAATGCGGCATTCCCGCAACACATGCGGAAGATGTTAAATTGCCGCGCCCCAATCCGGTGCGCGTCCGGTCAAAATCAACCGCCCAGGGGCCTGAGCAGCGAGCGCGAGATGATGTGACGCTGAACTTCGCTGGTCCCGTCCCAAATACGCTCGATACGCGCGTCGCGCCAGATGCGCTCCAGCGGCAAATCGCTCATGAGCCCCATGCCGCCGTGGATTTGCAACGCCTCGTCGGCGACCATCGCCAGCATTTCCGTGGCCTTGACCTTGGCCATGGCCATATCCATATCGGTATCGATTTTGCGATCGCGTTTCCAGGCTGCGTCCAACACCAACAGTTCGGCGGCCCGCAATTCAATTGCCATGTCGGCCAGCTTGAAGCTGACCCCTTGAAACTTGCCGATTTGCTGACCGAATTGCACCCGGTCCACCGCCCACTGCGTGGAAAGTTCCAGAGCGCGTTCGGCGCGGCCCAGGCAGGTGGCGGCCACCTGCAAACGCGTCGACCCCAACCAGGTGTTCGCCACATCGAAGCCGCGATGCAGTTCCCCCAATATCGCCGACTTCGGCACGCGGCACTGATTGAACTCGAGAATACTGTTGGTATAGCCGCGATGAGACACGTTTTTGTATCCCGGCCGCACGTCGAAGCCCGGATGACCCATGTCGATCAAGAACGCCGTCATCTTCTTGCGCGTGCCGTGGGTGCCCGTCTCTTCGCCGGTGGCCGCGAACAGGATGACGTAATCCGAATGATCGGCGTGGCTGATGAAGTGCTTCGTGCCGTTGATGAGGAAATCTCCGCCCGCCGCGGCCGCCGTCGTCTTCATTCCGCGCAGATCCGACCCGGCGCCGGGCTCGGTCATGGCCAGGCATTCGACTCGATCACCACGCACGGTCGGCAGCAGGTACCGCTCCCGCTGTTCGCCCTCACAGGCCAGCAGGATGTTCGACGGCCGGCCGACGCAGGAGTAATGCAGGGCGTAGCTGGTGCGCCCCAGCTCCTTTTCGTACAGCACCCACGTGACGGTATCCAGGCCCGCTCCCCCCACGTCCACGGGCATATTGGCGGCATACAAGCCCGCTTCGATGGCTTTCGCCTTCAATTCGCGATGCAACTCCTCGCGCAGCACGCCGGTCTCTTCCACTTCCTTCTCGTGCGGGTACAGCTCGTTGAGCACGAATTCGCGCGTCGTCTTGACGATCATTTGCTGTTCATCGCTGAGCGAAAAATCCATGATGAATCCTCTTTTGCTTACCGGGCTCGCCGAGCGCGGCCGGTGTTGGCCCATTGTCGCAGCAGGTCCAACTGCAAGCGCAGTTGTTCCACTTGCTTGTGCGCGGGCCAGTCGCTCGGACTGGTGACGGCGCCTGCCGTCAATCCGTTGATGAACGTCACCACCGAACGCAGCACCTGATCGCGCTTCGACTGCGGCCACCCCGGCCATTCGGTCCAGTGCTCGGCGAAGCAGCGCGCGAACAGACGCATGTACTCGCGGTGTACCCAGACATTCAGCCGCTTGAGCTTCTTGTCCGCGGACACCTGGCCCCAGAAAGCCATCCAGAAGGCGCACTCGGTGAACCGCTGCGCGTCGATCGCCAACGCCTCCGAGAGCACGTCCAGGAGATTCGCTTCGCCACTCTCGCGTTCCCGCGTGAGCCTGATCTCGATCCGCAGCAATATCAGGCGCAAGGCCGCCAGGATGATGTCCTGCTTGGACTCGAAGTAGTGGGCCACCATGCCCGTGGTGTAGCCCGCCGCGCGGGCGATGCGCGCAACCGTCGCCTGTTCAAAGCCGTAAATGGCGACGACTTGGCAGGCGACGTAGGCAATCTCGTCGCGTCGCCGGGCATGATCGACGATCTTCGGCATGGCGGGAGCTAGGAGCCTGTCTGAGTATTCCGCTCGCGCCCGACCGGCCGGCCGGCTTGCGGCGGCACCGGCAATTTCGCGTGTGTGCGCAATATGGCCTGCAGTTTCTCGCGGACCTCGCCGTCGGCGGGCGCCGCCTTGGCGGCAGCGGTGTCGACGTGCAGATACATCTGTTCGGCCGTCGCGATCTGCTTGTCGTCGCGGCCTCGATGCACCCGTTGAAACAGGCGCAATCGCTTGTCATCCACGTCGAGCACCTGCGCCGTGACGTACAGCGTCTCTCCCGCCTTCGCCTCGCCGAAGTGGCTGACGTGACTCTCGACGGTGTAGTACATGCGTCCGGTGGCGCGGTAGCTCTCGTCGACGCCGACCCGGCGAAACAGCGCGTCGACCGCCTCGCCGAAAATTTGACTGTAGCGAAAGTCGGACATATGACGGTTATAGTCCACCCATTCCGGCCGCACCTCCGTGTCCAACAATCGCAACGGCCGACCCGGCTGCATCGCCTGCGCGGCATGCGCGGTGCCGGCATCCCGATGCAGCCGCTCCTCGAGCGAGCGCAAGGTGGCGCCGGCGCCGATGTTGTACTGGCGAAGCACCTGCTGAATCGCCACGAGATAATCGTCGCGCAGGCGCTCGAGTTCCCGGATGGAGCGTCCTGCGGCCTGCGCCTGCGTGCCCTCGACCATGCGATCGATCAACTTGTCAGTGAGCTCCGGCGCCTCGAGTTTGGTCCACGGCCATTTCAAACAGGGTCCGAATTGCGCCAGCATGTGCCGCATGCCGCTCTCGCCGCCCGCGAGGTGGTAGATCAGATTCGTACCCATCGCCGCCCAGCGCAGCCCCGGTCCATAGATGATGGACTCGTCGAGTTCGCCGGTGGTGGCCACCCCGTCGTTGACCAGGTGCAGGATTTCACGCCACAACGCTTCCTGCAGGCGGTCCGTCAAATGCCCGGGTACCTCGCGCCGCACGTGCAGCGGATGCATCCCGATGTAGGTGAAGAACTTGGCCGCCGCATCGATGGTGGCCGGCGCCGTCTTCTCTCCGCCGACCAGTTCGACCAGCGGCAGCAGATAAACGGGATTGAACGGATGCGCGACGCAGAAGCGCTCCGGCGCGGCCATATCGCGCTGCAAATCGGTCGGCGTCAGACCGGACGTACTCGACGCGATGATGACGTCGGCCGCTGCGTGCCGGCTCACTTCGGCCAGCAGGCGCTGCTTCAGCGGCAGTTGTTCCGGAATGTTCTCCTGGATGAAATCGGCGCGCCGCGCCATCGACGCCGCATCCGTGGTGAAGGACAGTTTTCCCTTCGGCGGCAGCGGCGCGGCCGTCAGCCGCGCCAGTGCGGGCTCGGCGTTCGCCACCGCCCCGCGTATCCACTCCTCCATTTCCGGTTTGACGTCCGCCGCGATGACGTCGATCCCGAAATGCAGCGCGCGCGCGGCCCAGCCGCCGCCGATGACCCCGGTGCCGAGAAGTCCCAGTGTGTTGACTTTCCGCATGATTGGCAGCCCCGCAAATCTCGATCGTTGTAATGTTATGAGTATAATATAAAAAAACGGATAGCGGCAGATGCGGGCCGGCAAATTGATCCAGATTGGTGCGGTTGATCCCAATCGGCGCGATCGCCCGGCGCTTGATTGCGTCCGCGCTTCATGTGATAAGAGATCTTCTTCACCCGTGAGGTAGCGATGGACAAAGATCCCGCTGCGCCTTGGCCCAGTCGCCGCGATTTGCTGCGCATGATCGGCGTCACCGCCGGGAGCGCCGCCATGTATCAGGCCATGACCAGCCTCGGTTTCGGCGCGGACTCGCCCTATCGGGGTCCCATCGATTTGCAAGGCGCGCCCAAGGGTGCCTCGGTGCTGATACTGGGCGCGGGCATGGCCGGGATGAGCGCCGCCTATGAGCTGCGCAACGCCGGCTACCGGGTGCAGGTATTGGAATTCAACGGCCGCGCCGGCGGCCGCAACTGGAGCCTGCGCGGCGGGGACAGCTACACGGAACTTGGCGGGTTCACCCAGCAGTGCCAGTTCGACAAGGACTTGTACATCAATCCCGGTCCGTGGCGAATTCCCTATCACCACCGCGGCATGTTGAATTACTGCAAGCGACTCGGCGTGCCGCTCGAATCATTCGTGCAGGTCAACTACAACGCCTATCTGCACAGCAGCAGCGCCTTCGGCGGCAAGCCGCAGCGCTATCGGGAAATCAAGGCCGACTACCAGGGGCATGTGGCCGAGCTGCTGGCCAAGGCGACCCGGCAAAACGCGCTCGATGCGTCGGTCAGCAAGGAGGACCAAGAAAAATTGCTCGAGTCGCTGCGCGAGTGGGGTGCGCTCGACGATCATCACACATATGTCTCGAGCGTCCAGAGCAGCGAGCGGCGCGGCTATGAGAAGAATCCCGGCGGCGGCTTGAGCGCGCACCCCATTCCCTCCAAACCCATCGGCCTCGGCGATATTCTGGACTCGAGGCTGTGGCAGCAAATCCCCGACGGCGACCTGTTCGACTATCAAACGGCATTGTTCCAACCGGTGGGCGGCATGGGGCGGGTCGGCGAGGCCTTCGGCCGTGAATTGGGTCCGTTGATTCGTTACAACGCCAAGGTCATCGACATCCATCAAGACAGCCAGGGGGTCACCGTCACGCACGAGGACACCCGCGCGCCCGGAAACAGATTGCAGTCTCGCGCCGATTGGTGCCTGTGCACGATTCCGCTGCCGATTCTCGCGCAGATTCCCATGAACGTCGGATCGCCCCTGGCCGCCGCCATTTCGGCGGTACCCTACGCCTCGGCCGTCAAGGTGGGTCTGCAGTTCAAGCGCCGCTTCTGGGAACAGGACGAGCACATCTACGGCGGCATCACCTACACGGACTTGCCCATCGCCAACATCGGCTATCCGAACACGGGGTTTCACAGCGCGGGCAAGGGCGTGCTCCTCGGCGGGTATATCTGGGGCGCCGACGCCATGGAATTTACCGCGATGACGCCGGACGAGCGCGTGCGCAAGGCCGTGGAATACGGCAGCCAGATTCATCCCCAGTACCCGAAGGAGTTCGATAATGGCGTGGCCGTGGCCTGGCATCGCTCGCCCTTCACCATGGGCTGTTTCGGACTGTGGACCACCGATACCCGCGCCCAGCACTACCGCGACCTGTGCGAGTTCGATGGGCGCATCGTCCTGGCGGGAGAACATGCTTCGTACATTGGCGGTTGGCAGGAGGGAGCGGTCACCTCGGCCCTCGATGCCATCGGCCGCTTGCATCAGCGCGCCGTGGCGGCGGGAGCCGAGGCTTGAGGCCGCCGCTCCGGCGCGCGGGCCGGCGCTCTGCCGCAGCGTGGCTGTTGACCGTGGGGGCGGCCACGACCGGTTGGCCGGACAGCTCCGGCGTTGCGCCGACCGCCGCCGGCAGCAAGTTGAGCGGGGCGGAGATCTACGCACATGTCTGTCAGGCCTGCCATATGCCGCAGGCGCAAGGCGCTGTTGGCGCGGGGCATTACCCGAAATTGGCCGGCAGCCCGGCGTTGGTGTCCTGGCAATATGCAGCGTTGACTGTTCTCAACGGCAAGAACGGCATGCCTGCCTTCGGCTTGCCCGCGGATCAATATGAATTTGTGTTCGGCGCGGTGCACTTGAGCGACGCCGAGGTCGCCCTGGTGGTCAACTACGTGCGCAGTCATTTCGGCAATAAATGGAAAAGCTCGGTGACCGCCGCCCAGGTGGCGGCTCTCCCCCATCCCCACTAGCCACCGCGGCGAGTCGCGGCCGCCTGGCGTGCGGCCGAGCCAACCACAGAACCAAAGAAACCTCTGGACAGCGGGCTCGGCGAATTGCGATGCTCGGGTATGGACATATTAAACGTTGCAGACCTAAGGAGACTGGACATGCAGAAGATTGAACGCCGGCACAGCGCGATGCTCGCCCTGGGACTGGTCGCAACCGTGGTTGCGTGCGCTGCCGCGCGCGCCGAGGATGTCGTGCGCACGCCGCTACCCGACGGCAATCCATTCCCGATATCCGCGGCAGTTACCGTGCGCGCCGGCGTCGATACCGTCTATGTCAGCGGTGCGCTGCCACAGGCGATCAACAAGGATGCGCCGAAGGGGACGCCGCCGGTATTCGGCGACATGGAAACCCAGACCGTCAGCGTGCTCACCTCGATCCAAGGAACGCTGGCCAAGCTGGGACTCGGCATGGGCGATGTAGTCAAAATGACGGTGTTCATGACCGCGGATCCGGCCAATGACAACAAAATGAACTTCGCGGGACTGATGGCCGGCTACACCAAGTTCTTCGGCACCAAGGAGCAGCCCAACAAGCCTGCTCGAAGCGCCGTCCAGGTCGCCGGGCTGGTCGTGCCGGGCGCGCTGCTGGAGGTCGAAGTCATCGCGGCGAAGCGGCGCTGATCCCCCCAACGCTCAGCACGCCGGCGATGGGCACCGCCGCCTTGGGCACGTCGTGCCGATAATCCTTGCCGACAAACGCGGCCACCGTCGCCGCAATCTGCGCCTGCGTCACCGGGGCGATTTGGGTGCGCTCGCCGAGCGGAGCCGTATCCGGTCCCATCACCGCGATCCAGATATTCTCGGAGCCCTTCTCCTCGACTCCGTGCTCCTTCCATTCGGTGAGGCCGCTGCCGCGGCCGTGATCCGTGGTGATGATGAAGGTGGTGCTGCCCCGATATTCCGGCATCGCCTGCATGGTGTCCCACAACTGTTGCACGAGATGATCCATGCGGTGCGCGCTGTCGAGGACCAGATCGTAGCGGCCCTGGTGCCCCCAGTTGTCCGTCTCACCGTAGCCGACGAATAGAACGCGCGGATGCGACTCCCTGACGTAGTCGAGCAGCGGGATCTGCAGCAGGGAGTTTGCGACGTCTTCCTCGTCGAAGCGCGTCGTGGTCGCGTACAACTCGCGCAGCAGCGCGTCGCGCGGTGATTCATGCGGCTTTTGCGGCAGGGTCCATCCGGTCTGGATGACCAACCCGCTGCGGCTTTTGTTGAAAATTCTCTGATACGCATCCCAGGTGCCGTAAACGGCGACGCGGCTGTGAAACTCGCCCATGTTATTGAGCCATTCGAAAACGCTCGCATTCGGATTCGGCCCGAACTCGTTGCTGTCGATGGCGTCGTTCGGATAGCCCGTGGTCATTTCGTTGTAGCCGGGGTAGGAAAAGGCCTTGCCGTTGGTGACATGGGCGACGCTGCCCTTCAGCTGATTGCCGAAAATCTGCCCTTGCTTGGCCACCGTGCCCCACAAGAACGGAAACAGCAGCGCGCGCCGCGCCGCGGGGTCATCTCGCCAATAGCGCTGGCGCAGTTCCGGCTCCGCCATCCAGCTGCCGCCCGCCTTGTCGTTCAACAGACTGGGATCGGCTCCGGTGAACACCTCCTGCCACCGCAGCCCGTCGCTCACGATCAGCACGACGTTGTGCGTTTTACCCGCCAGCGCCGGCACGGCGCCGAACAGCAGCGCGCCGGCCGCCAGTGCCTGGATGGCAATGCCGAATCGTATTTGCATGGTGTCACACGCCTTCGAGCGTATTGCTCGTCATTGTTGCAGGACCACCGCGCAATTCGCGGTCCAGCTCAAGTACACCTCGTCGCTCCAGTCAATCGACCATTCCGAAGTGCGCCGATCGTTCTGCGCGAATACGGTCACGAGCTTTCCGGTTTCCGTCTTGATCCGATACGTGGAGCGGTTGCCGAGGTAGCCCAATTCCCAGACCACGCCCTTGATCTGATTGACGCGGGTGCCGGTGATCGGCTCCTTGCTCAAGCGAATCTTCTCCGGCCGCAATGCCACCCACACACGCTGCCCGCTGCCGAAGCGTCCCAATTCATCGACGATCAGGTCGCAGCCGGCCTCGGCGCTGCGCACGATGAGGTGTCCGGGCTCGCCGCCGCTCACCGTTCCTTCGAACAGGTTGGTGGTGCCGATGAAATCGGCCACGAAGCGAGTTTGCGGAAATTCATAGATCTCGGACGGCGTACCCACCTGCACGACCTGGCCGCGGTTCATGACCGCGATCCGGGTCGACAGCGCCATCGCCTCGTCTTGATCGTGGGTGACGAAAACGAAGGTGATGCCGACCTTATATTGGATGTTCATGAGCTCGAACTGCGTCTGTTCGCGCAACTTTTTGTCCAGGGCGCTCAACGGCTCGTCGAGCAGCAGGACCTTCGGCCGCCGGATGAGCGCCCGCGCCAGGGCTACGCGTTGCCGCTGACCGCCCGACAGCTGGTGAGGCTTGCGCTTCGCCAAAGCCGACAATTGCACCATGTCGAGCGCTTCCTGGATTCGCTCGAGTTTGACGGATTTGTCCAAGTCCATGCGGCGCAAGCCGTATCCCACGTTGTCCGCGACCGTCATGTGGGGAAACAACGCGTAGGACTGAAACATCATGTTGACCGGGCGCTCATGCGGGGGCACCTTGGTCATGTCCGCGTCCTCGATCATGATCCGCCCGGCGCTTGGACTCGCGAATCCGGCCAGCATGCGCAGCAGCGTCGTCTTGCCGCAGCCCGAGGCGCCGACCAGCGCGAACATTTCGCCTTTGTAGATCCTCAAGTTGACGCTGTCCACCGCGGTAAACGCGCCGAATGTCTTGGTGATGCTCTCGATCACGATTTGCGGTTTCGCATCCGGATCGAGCCAGGGCCGGTCAGCGATGGATTTCGGGGTAGCGGCCATTAGGCTCCTGGTTCTAGAATTCCGCCGGCGGTGTCATGCGGCGCCGCTCGGGCGCGAAAAAGGGGCGTTCGACGATCTGCGCTCGCGACATCCGACGCTCCCAAACGAGTTCGCGGTTCAAATAGATTTCCGCCCACACCGTCGAACCGGTCTGAAAATGCGGTGCATCGACGATAGCAAGGGCGATGTTGCGCTTGCAAGTTGGCGACCAAACCGCGGAAGTGATGCTGCCGATTTCGCGCCTGCCGCTGTCGTCGGTATAGAGAAGCGCGTTGTGGGCCGGTTTGTTGCCGGCGATGTCCAGGCCGACGAGCCGGCGGCGCGAACCTTGGGCCATCTCGATGAGCAACGCGCGCCGTCCCGTGAAATGTCCCTTGTTGAAATCCACGAGCCACCCGAGGCCCAACTCCAGCGGCGAACGATCACGCCCGGTGCGCAGGGTGTGTTCGGCCGAAACAAAATCCACGTTGGGAAGCAGGAAGCCTGCCTCGATGCGCGCGACATTGAGGGCCTGCGAACCGATCGCGCGAATGCCCCGCGACTGTCCCGCCGTCATCAAGGCATCCCAAACGGGTTCGGCCGCTTCCGGCTGCATCCACAGCTCGTAGCCCAGGTCGCCGGTAAAGCCCGTGCGCGACACGGTGAGCCGGTGAGGACCGAGTGCGTGGTAGCTTATTTCAAAGGGCCGCAGCGTCTCGACCCCCTGCAGGCCCACGGCTTTGAGTACCGCGCAGGAGGTCGGGCCCTGGACGGCAAGGGCCGCGATCTGCTCGGTGACCTCGCTGATCTCGACGTCGAAACCAATCGCGGAATCCAGCAACCAATCGATCTGGCGTTCCGCGGTACAGATTCGGTATTCGCTCGACCCGAAGCGGAATATGGTGCCGTCGTCGATGAGATGACCGGCATCGTTGCACCACACGCAATAGGCGACGCGATCCGGCTTGAGCTTGGCGATATCGCGGGTGACCAAGCGATTGAGGTAGGGCACCGCATCCGCACCGGCCACTCGGTACTTCACCATCGGCGTCAAGTCATAGAGCGTCGTGGCATTGCGAATGGCGAAATATTCCTGCTCCATCGTGGTGAATACATCGACCGTCGTATAGCCGGCCCAGGGAACGAAGCGATCGACTTGCGACAGGGCGCGGGCGCGGCCGTGAAACGGGGTTTTCAGCAGCGGTTGCTTGAAATGCGGTGCGGGGGATTCAGTCATGTGAATTCAATTCCACCTCGAGTACTCGTTGCGCGGCATTGCGGCCGGCAATGCCCATGACCCCGCCGCCGGGGTGAGAGCCGGCTCCGCAGAGGAACAAGCCGTCCACCGGCGTGTGGTACTGAGCCGCACCCGGCACCGGGCGAACCATCAAGAACTGATCGAACGCCAAATCCCCGTGATGCCAGTGCCCGCCGCTGATGCGAAACTCCCGCTCGATATCGATCGGAGTCAACAACTCCGTCCCGATGACGCAGCCGCGAAGTCCTGGTGCCAAATGCTCCAGCGATTCCAGCGCCGCCTCGAGGAAGCGTTGTCGGCCGTTCTGCCAGCCCTCCTTGAGCGCATACGGCGCATATTGCACGATGGCCGACAGCACGTGCTGTTCGGCCGGCGCGAGCGTCGGGTCATTGATGGTCGGAACGGTGATCTCCATCACCGGTGCAGCCGAAAACTCACCGTACTTCGCATGATTGTAGGCCTTCTCGATATGCTGCAGCGAAGGCGCGATGAGCATTCGGCCGCCCAGTCCCGCGGCGGACACGCCGCTGAACGGCGGCACGCGATTCAAGGCCAGGTGCAGTTTGGCGGCAAGCCCGCGACAGCGAAGGTGGTCGACTCGGCGCACGAATCCGGTATCGAGATGCCGCGCCCCCAAGAGGCGCAGAAAAGTGGTTTTGGGATCGACGCTGGATATCACGCTGCGCGCGCCGATGCTCTCCCCCGATTCCAATACCACTCCGCAAGCGCGATCGCCGTCGACCCGAATATGCGCCACCGGCGCCAGGGTTCGGATCGTGGCGCCCGCCGCGCTCGCGGCCTTGGCGAGCGCATTGCACACCGCGCCCATCCCGCCCTTGGGCTGCGACAATCCGGAGGAGCCCGCCGCCGATTCGGCCGCCAGCCGATACAACAGCGTCAACACCGTGCCGGGCGAGCGTGGACCGAAGTTGGCGCCGAGCACGGCGTCGAAGCCCAGCGCACCCTTGAGGGACCCGGATTCGAAGTTCTCTTCGAGCAAATCATGAACGTTCATGCCGCCGATCCGCAGCAACTCGCGCATATCGCGCCGGCCCAGCCGGCGAATCTGCCAGCCGAGGCGCAGCAGCGCGAGACGATCGGCCCAGGCGGTCGTGCCCAGGCGCGGCGGCACGCGCGAAAACATCGGAACCAGCGCCGCGGCGAAACGCTGCATGCGTGCCAGATACTTTGGATACGCCTCGGCGTCCGCCGGGCACAGCCGCTGCCCCGCCGCCTCGCAGCTCAAGGCCATCGATGCGCCCCCGGACAGCAGCGCCGTGGTGGCCATGCCCTGCGCCGCCCATTCAAGCCCGTGCGATTCCAGCCGCAATTCGCGCAGCAACCCCTCGGGCATGAGATGCAGCAGGTGCGCGCCCGCCGAAACGCGGAATCCGGGTGCGAACTCCCGAGTCAGCGCCGCGCCTCCCACCTGGGTTGCGGCCTCCAGCACCAGGACCGAGCGCCCGCCGCGCGCCAGCGTCGCTGCGCATACCAGGCCGTTGTGTCCGCCGCCAATGACGATGCAGTCGTAGCGCGGTGGTGCGGCAGAAATCGTCACGGTCAATGGGCTCGCCGAAGATCGCGCAGCACGGCGCGCGCGGCATTCGCGCCGGGCGCGCCCATGACGCCGCCGCCGGGATGCGTGCTGGAGCCGCACATGTATACGCCGCGCACCGGTGCCCGGTACTGCGCATAGCCCGGCAGCGGCCGATTGAACAACAGCTGATCCATGGTCAGCTCGCCTTGAAAGATATTGCCCTCGGTGAGGCCGACTTCGTTTTCTATATCCCAGGGCGTACGAATTTCGGCGTGCAGGATCAGCTCCTTGAAATTCGGGCTGTGCTGCGCAATGGTGTTGATCACGGTATCGCCGAAGGCCTTGCGTTTGGCGGCGTCCCATGGTCCGTCTGCCAGTTCGTAGGGGCAGTACTGAATGAAGACGGACATATAGTGCTTGCCGTCGGGAGCCATCGTCGGATCGATCTGCGAGGGAATGAGCATGTCGATGTAGGGCGCGCGCGACCAGCGCCCGTCCTTCCAATCATCGTACGCACGTTCCATCATTTCGATCGTGTCGGTCACGTGCATGTCGCCCCGCGTGCAGGGTGACCCTGAAGGTATCGCCGGAAATCGCGGCAGACCGTCCAGGGCGATGTTCAATTTTCCCGAGGAGCCGCGGATCTTGAAATTCTTCACTTGGCCGAGGAACTCCTCCGGCAAATCCTTCGCATCCATGGTTTCCAGAAAGGTCCGGCGCAGGTCCAGATTGGAAAGGACCAGCGGCGCATGAATTTCCTCGCCGTCCGCCAGGGCGACCCCGCACGCGCGTCCGCGGCGCACCAGAATCCGCGCGACCGGCGCGGCGCGGCGGATCGTGCCGCCGCTGGCCTCTAAGGAGGCGCCTAGCGCCTGAGTGATGGCGCCCATCCCGCCGCGTGCGAAACCCCAGGCGCCGACCGTATCGTCGATATCGCCCATGTAGTGATGCAGCAGAACATATGCCGTCCCCGGCGAGCGGGGCCCCAAGGCCGTGCCGATGATGGAGCTGCCGGCAAAATGCGCCTTGACGATTTCACTCTCGAAATATTCGTCGAGAAAATCCGCCGCGCTCATGCTCCAGAAGCGCAGCGTGTCGTACATGCGCTCCTCGCCCAAGCCGTGGAAGCGCTTGGCCAGGTACAGCAATTCCTGCAGGTCGCGCGGTTTGAACGAGGTGGGATCCGGCGGCTCGCGCATCAACAGCGGCTTGATGAATTTGCACTGGCGCATCACATCGCGCGAGTAGCGATCATAAGCCTCGGCATCGCGCTTCGAATGCCGCGCGATTTCGCGGCGCAGCGCGTCGTGGTTATCGTAGAGTGCCAGATGCCCGCCGCCCTGCATGAAGGTGACCCCGCCCTCATAGGGAATCACCTGCAGGCCGTATTTCGGCAGTTCCAGGGTGCGGATGATCTCCGGTCTCAACAGGCTGCAAACGTACGAGCAATTCGAGTAGGTAAAATCCTGATACAAGCGGCGACTGACCGCCGCGCCGCCGATGTACGGCTGACGTTCCAGCACCAGCACCTTGAGCCCCGCGCGCGCGAGATAGCATGCGGCGACCAAACCGTTGTGCCCGGCTCCGACGATGATGGCGTCCAGGCCGCTCAAGCCGGTACTTTGTGCGTGGCGCGGCTCGACTTCAGGGTGGCATCGACTGCAATCTCAAAGGCCCTCAGGGTGTCGGTGAGGCACGACGCATCGTGCGCCGCCGACACGAACCACGGTTCGCGCGAATCGGGCTCGCACAGTACCCCCTCATCGTGCAGCACCTGCGCCATGGCGTCGTAGAACGTATAGTCGCTGCTCTTCCACGCGCGGTAATTGCGCGGCGGCTCGTGCGCGAAATACAAACCGCTCATGGACGGATGGCCGACGAAGCTGTGGGCGATGCCGCGCGCGCCGAGCACGGCGCGCATCCCCAAGCGCAGGCTGATGCCGTAGTCCTCGATTCGTTTGAGCGCGTCGGTTTCATCGAGAATCTGCAGGGTCTTCTCCGCCGCCGCAAGCGACATCGAATGCGCCGTATAGGTGCCGCCGTGCGCGACGCCGCGCCCGATCTTGCGCATGATGTCCTCGCGTCCGGCCAGCACGGAAATGGGATAGCCATTGGCCAGGGCTTTGGCGAAGGTGCAAAGGTCCGCCTTCACTCCGTAGAGTTCCTGCACCCCGCCGCGCGCGACGCGAAATCCCGTCTTGACCTCGTCGATGAGCAGCACCACGCCGTGCTTGTCGCACAGCGCCCGCGCGCTCCGTAGATATTCAGGCTCGGCGGCGATGCCGAGGCAGTTTCCCATAATGGGCTCGATCAACAGGCAGGCGATTCTATGCGAGCGGCGCTTGAACACATCTTCGAGCTGATTCGCTTCGTTGGCCTGCACGAAGTGCGCGAAGCTGCGCGTGCTGATCGGCACGCCTTCGCTGTAGGGTTTGACCTCGGGGTCGCCCACCTGCGACCACTTGTCCATGGGTGTGTACCACATCGCCGCATCGAACAGCCCGTGATACCCGCCCTCGAGAATGACGTAATCGTCCTTCCCCGTGTAGGCGCGCGCCAGGCGCAATCCCGCCATCACCGCTTCGGTGCCCGAATTGGAGAAGCGCACGAGTTCGGCGGCCGGCACCATTTTCGAAATGCGCTCGGCCACCGCCAGCTCGCGTTCCGTGGACAACGCGAATACGCCGCCCACTTCCATGCCTTCGCGCGCCGCTCGATCGACTTCCGGATGGGCATAACCGAGAATCGCCGGCCCATAGCCCATGCGGTAGTCGACGTAGCGGTTGTCGTCGAGATCGGTGATGCGCGCGCCCGCCCCGCTTTTCACGTAGATGGTGCGCTCCTCTCCCCAGTAGCGGAAATTGGACGCCACGCCGAGCGGCAGGCGTTTGACGGCGCGTTGAAAGTGCGCGTTGCTCTTGGTCAGTTTCCTGGCCATGGCGTCCCTCTTAAGGTGTTGGTTTGGAATCGCGGATGTTACACGACCGTAGCATTCGCCGCGCACGGCGTCCAGAAATATTATATGTGCATATAAGTATGGCGCCGGCGGCGAGCGTCTGAGAACCGGCCGCCGCCGCCGAATCGGGCAATCAGGCTGGAGAATGGTCATTTCCTCCGTAGAATTGCCTGCTGCGCTGCTTCGACTTGCCAACGCCGCGCCCTTCAAGCTACATTAAATGACCATATAGTCGTCACGGGGAAATCCATGAACCACCTAGCCGTCGCGAAGCGCGCCGACGAGGCCGCAATCGCCGTGCCGCATGCCCTCCCCGCCTGGGTCTACAACCACGGCGAATTGACCCGGCTCGAACTCGAACGCATCTTGCTTCCGAGCTGGCAGATCGTCTGCCATGTCAATTCCATCCCCAACGCCGGCGATTACGAAACCCTCGATGTGGGCCCGGAAAGCGTCTTGGTGCTGCGTGATCGCGATGGCTCGGTGCGCGCCTTTCATAATGTCTGCCGGCATCGCGGCGCGCGACTGCTCGATGGTTCGGGAAACTGTGCCGCGACCATTACCTGCCCCTATCATGGCTGGACGTACCGGCACGACGGCGGCCTGATCGGCATGCCCGTTCGCGAAAGCTTCCCCGGGCTCGATCGCGCGGAACATGGCCTGAAGGCCGTGCGCACCGATATTGCCTTTGGTTTCGTCTTCGTGTGCCTGGCCGGCGACCCGCCGCCCGTGTCGCAGGTCTGGGGCAAGCTAGCCGAGGAACTCCTGCCCTACAGATTCGAAGACATGGTGCCTTTGGAGCCCATATCCCAAGAGACCTGGCAGGTCGATTGGAAGATCGCCATGGATAACTACCTTGAGTCCTATCACGTGCCCATCGGCCATCCGGGGCTGTATCGCATGTTCACACCGGATTACGAGGATCAAGCCTCCGTCGCCGGCGTGGCGCGAGGCGCAAGTTGGCTGCGCGAGAAAGAATCCCCGCGCTGGTCCGAGGGCTTGTATCAGAAGCTGATCGGCCGCGTGACGACGCATTTGCCCGAGGCCAATCGACGCTGCTGGCGCTTTTACAGCGCGCTGCCGAATTTGGGAATCGACGTGTATCCCGAGCGGATGGATTTCTTCCAGGTCCTGCCCGAGGGCCCGGGCAGGTGCACGGTTCGCGGCGGCGTGTTTGGCTTGCCCGACGAGCGTCGCGAAATGCGCGCGATTCGCTATTTGAGTTCGCGCATCAACACACAGGTGAACGACGAGGACAAGTGGCTCTGCGGCCGCGTGCAGCGCGGACTTGCCTCGGGCAGCTACAAGCCCGGACCCCTGTCGCGGCTCGAGCACTGGATGCACGAATTTCACAACCTGCTGCGCGCGCGGATTCCGGAATTTGCGCTGCCGAGTGCGCCCAGACAGTTTGGTTGATTCGGCGCGCGTCGGGACCAAACACGGCGACCGCGCGGGCGGCCGCAGCCCCGTAACGTTGGACCCGGGGGGTCCAATCGCGTGGGAAGCGAGCAGCGTTTCGACGTCTTGACTACCGCTAAAGCGACAAAACGTCACGCGCCCAAATCAGAATAGCTCCCCCCTCGCGGCCCGGGGCGGCCTCGCCATCAACCCACCGCAGCGATGATCAGCCGAGATTGATCCAGGCGGACTTCGTCTGTGTGTAGGAGATCAAGCTCTCAACGCATTTATCCCGGCCCTGGCCCGACTGTTTGTAGCCCCCGAACGGCTGGGTCATGTCGCCGTGGTCGAAGCAATTCACCCAAATGACGCCGGCTTCGAGGTCGCGGATGGTTTTATGCGCGACGGTCAAGTCGCGGGTCCACACCGAGGCGGCCAGACCATAGATCGAATCGTTGGCCACGGTCAGCGCTTCGCCGAGCCCATCCACCTCGATGGCGGCCGCGACCGGCCCGAAAATCTCCTCCTGCGCGATGGTCATGCGATTGTTGACGCCCGAGAACAGCGTGGGATTGACGAATGCTCCCGGCAGATCCGGTGAGCCGCCGCCGAATTCCAGGCGCGCGCCTTCGGATTTGCCGCGGGTTATGTAGCTCATGACTCGCGCACGGTGTGAAGCGGTCACCAGCGGCCCTAGATTGGTGCCGGGATCGAGCGGATCGCCGGCTCGATAGGCGTCCTTGCCGCGCTCGATGAATCGTGCCAAAAATTCCTTGGCAATGGGACGATCGAGCAGTAATCGTGAGCCCGCGTTGCACACCTCGCCCATGTTGCCGAAGATGCCGTTGATCGCGTAGGTCACCGCGATGTCGAGATCCGGCAAGTCGGCGAGAAATATTTGCGGAGTCTTGCCGCCGCATTCCAGACTGACGCGCTTCATATTGGACTGGCCGGCGTAAATCAGCATTTGCTTGCCGATTTCGGTCGAGCCGGTGAACGCGATCTTGGCCACGTCATTGTGCAGCGCCAGCGCCGCGCCGGCGGCTTCGCCCAGACCATTCACGACATTGAACACCCCCGGAGGACCGCCCGCTTCCACGAACAGCTGCGCCATCAGCAAACCCGATAGCGGCGACTGTTCGGCCGGCTTCAACACCACGGAATTGCCGGCGGCAAGCGCCGGGGCCACCTTCCAGGCGGCCATCAACAAGGGGTAGTTCCACGGCACGATGCAGCCGACCACCCCCAAGGGTTCGCGCAGAATATAGTGAAACGCATCCGCGGCCGTCGAGGTGACCATGCCGTCGATTTTGTCGATCAATTCGCCGAAGTACGCAAAATTCCGCGCCGCCGCCGGGACGTCGATGGTCACCATGTCGGTGATCGGCTTGCCCATGCAAAGGGTGTCGAGCAGGGAAAACTTCTCTGTGTTCGCTTCGAGGAGCCGGCTGTACGCCGCCATGACCGCCATGCGCTCGCGCGGCGCTTTGCGGCTCCAGACCCGCGACGCATAGCTGCGTTTGGCGGCGGCCACCGCCAAGTCGATGTCGGCCGCGGCGCCGGCACTGACCTCGCACAGGGGGCCACCGGTCGCGGGATTCACCACGGTGAAGCGGCCCCGCGCGATCGAATCCACGTACTGGCCGTCGATGAAATGCCGGGTTTCGTAGCGCACGCCGGCGGCGCGTGCATGCCAATCTTTGGTGGTCAGTGACGTCCAGTTCATTCTCGCTGCTCCAAGGTAAGGTCGCGGTTAGTTCTCTTAGTATAGTGAAATCGCCTACCCGTAGTTCGGCGGCCGGGCGAGCCCCATCATCGGCACGAGCGTGACCAGCCGCCGCCGGAACGCGGCCACTGCGGGTGCGGCCTGCGCCCCGTCCGCGGCTACATGACCCAAAGTAACCATGCCCCTCTGGGTCGACTCTGCGACCGCGATCGCGGATCGCCGGCTATAGGGGCTCAGCCGCGACGCCAAGTAGCGAAGCGCGCGCGCGGGCCGGTCAGATTCGCACAGCGTGTGAGCCTGTTGCCGAAGGCGGCTGCGGCCAGGTCCAATGGGCAGCACCTGCAGGATCGTGAATCCGTCGGGCCGGAGCTCGACCAGGTGATTCGGCGCAAGGAAAATTCGCTGCCAGTGAAAATCGGGCACCAAACCCAGCAGACGCCGATACGAGCGAGCGCTCCAGCCGTGCTGATCGTCATCACCGGCCGCGCCCGTGGCGGTCGATTCGAGCCATTGTTCGATCACGAGCTTCCAATCGGCCGCAATCGCTGTCTCCGACGGCCAGCCCACGGGCCGCGATCCGGGCGGCGGCGAGAATTCGGCCCAAGGATCCGCGGCGATCGCTTCCCATGGGCGGCGCTGCGCGGAGCGCGCCAGAATCAAGTCCCCGATCATGCGCACATCGAGGGCCGTCAGATCCGCCGCGCCGCGCGCCCCGCGGCGCCGGCCGTCAAGTTCGTATTGCAGCCCATGAACCGCGCATTGAATGAAGTCGATGTGGCCGTCGCGCTCCGCGTTCAGTATGTGCGGCGCCTCGTTGCAGCTATTGCGAAACGCGTGCACCACCCCGGCAGCATCGCGCACGATCAATGCTCGTTCGATTCCGAGGTCAACGCCGAGGAAATCCCCGGGGCGCGGTATCTGCTCGCGGTGGCCGATGAACTGCCACGAATCCTGGAACAAGGACTCCCGCTCGTTCGCGAATAGCTGGGCATTGGCGTACACCCACGGCGCCGGTCGCCCGCCGCCGGCCGCGCCGCCGGCATCGTTCGGCGAAGAGGCGAATTCCCCCGGGAAAATCGAGCGCAAATACGCCATGGCGCGGCGCTTGGCGCCGGGACGATCGATGTCTGCCTCGGTTCGGAAGGCGAAGTCCTGCCACAGCATTTCCAGCACGCCGATGAGGCCGAGCGCGATCCCATCCGGATCAAGTTGCGGTTGAGAGGTTTCGACGATCAGCCGCTCGATGAGCTCGCGCACCAGGGCCGCAAAGCTCTCGTCCTTTTGTCCGCAAATATCGTAGTATTCCTGCCGTGAACTCGCCTCGCCCCAAAACGCGTACCAGACGGAGACCTTGCGGGGGCTGGCGATTTCGGGGTCGAGATACAGATCAACCATCAACTCCAGCGCCGCGACCGGCCTGGATTTGAGCCGCGTCACAGGCACCAATAATTGTTCCTCGAATTCGGCCGCCAGGAATTGCAGAGACGCGACCAGCATTGCCGCTTTGGAGGCGAAGTAGAACCGCACGATGCCGGGCGACATTTTCGCGATGGCCACGACTTTTTCCACCGTCGTCCGCGACGGCCCGTAGATGTGCAAAGCGGAGATACATGCATCGATCAGGCGCTGGCGCTGCCGGCTGCGGGTATTGCGCGCGCGGGGTGTGCGCGGAGGTTTATGGGAATTTTTCCTGAGAGTACGCATGCTTCGCATTAGGTTCTCATGACTTCGGAGCTCCTCGGCGATACGCTCGCTCCGGCGCCGCCCCGCGCGCCGCCGGGGGCATGGCTGAAGCGCCACGGGAAGTGGCTCATTATCTTGCCGCCCCTGCTCTTTCTGTTGGTGTTTTTTCTCATTCCCTTCGGTTTCGCGTTGGTGATCAGCTTTGCCGATACGGCGGTACGGGTGCCGCCGTTCACCGACATTCTATCCGTGAGTCCGGACTGGCACATCCATCTCACGCTGAATCTTGGCAATTTCAAGTATTTGCTCACCGACGAAGTCTATGGGCTTTCCTATCTTTATTCGCTCAAGACCGCGTTTTTCTCGACCGTCATTTGCCTGGTGCTGGGTTACCCGATGGCCTACGGCATCGCGCGGACCTCCAAGAGCACGCAGAGCATCCTGCTGCTCATCATCATTCTGCCGTTCTGGACCTCGTTCCTGCTGCGCGTGTACGCGCTGGAGGGAATCATCCGCGAGACCGGCCTGCTCAATACCGCACTACTGTGGATGGGAGTCATTCACCAACCGCTGCAGATCATGCGCACCACGTTCGCGGTGTATCTTGGAATCATCTACTCCTATCTGCCGTTCATGGTCCTGCCCCTGTTCGCGACCCTGGAGAAGCTGGATCATTCGTTGCTGGAAGCCGCCGGCGATCTTGGCAGTCCACCGTGGCGAGCTTTTCTCGAGGTGACCCTGCCGCTGTCGATACCCGGCATTATCGCGGGCTCCATGCTGGTGTTCATTCCGGCGATCGGCGAATACGTGATCCCGACCCTGCTCGGCGGACCGGACAATCTGATGATCGGCCGAGTGCTCTGGGACGAGTTCTTCGGCAACCGCGATTGGCCCGTCGCCTCGGCGGTAGCCATCGCATTCTTGGTTCTGCTGGTCGGCCCCATCGCCTTGTACCAGCATTACAGCACCAAGCAAATCGAGGCATAGCATGGAGAACCGCATCTCGCCCTTCCTGATCTCCATCCTCTGCATCGGCATTGCGGTTCTGTACATCCCCATCCTGGTCCTGATCGGCTACTCCTTCAATGCATCGGCGCTGGTGAGCGTCTGGGGCGGTTTCTCGACCGGCTGGTATGCCGAGCTGGTACACAACGACCAGATACTCGACGCGGCATTCTTGAGCCTGAAAATTGGCGTGGTGGTGTCGACCGGCTCGGTCATCCTGGGCACGCTCGCCGCCATCTCCCTCGTGCGGTTCAAAATGTTTCGCGGCCGGCTGCTGCTCACGGGAATGGTCAACGCGCCGCTTGTGATGCCGGAAATCATCACCGGCATCACCCAGCTGCTGCTGTTCGTCTCGATGCTGCGCGTATTCGGTTGGCCGCATCGCGGCTTCACCACCATCGTGATCGCGCATATCGCGTTCTGCAGCGCCTACGTCACGATCACCGTGCAATCACGCCTGGCGAGCGCGGACCGCTCGCTCGAGGAAGCCGCCATGGACTTAGGCTCAGGCCCGGTTCGTGCCTTCATCGATACCACCCTGCCCGCCATCGCCCCGGCGTTGGCCTCGAGCTGGCTGCTCAGCTTTACACTCTCGCTCGACGATCTGGTGATCTCGAGCTTCGTTTCCGGCCCCGGCGCAAGCACCCTGCCCATGGTGATTTTCTCGAAAGTGAAATTGGGGGTGAGCCCCGATATCAACGCCCTCGCCAGCTTGATGATCTCGCTGGTCGGAGCCTGCGTGCTGTTGGCCGGCTATCTGATGCGCCGCGCCGAACGCCGGCGCGTGCTGGACGCGCAGATGGCCGAACGCTGAACGCCCCCCAGGCTCCTTACGCCCTGGCCGTATAGCGCGGGTCGTGGGCCGGCCGGCTGAAAATTTCGCGCAGGCGCGGTTCGAAGGCGCTCAGGGGCTGCGAGGAATAGTCAGGGTCGAATGAGCATTGATCCCAGTTGGCGCAGAAATCCTTGCATGCCTGATACCAGGGGTGGCCGAGGAATTTATCGCGGCCATGCCGATCGCGGCCGCTGTGATGCGCATAGTAATAGGTCTGAAAGAGGCCGTGCTGTTCGACGATCCAGGTCACCTCGGGCCGCACATAGGGCCGGATGATTGCGGCCGCGACCTCCGCGTGATTGTACGGCGCCAGTTCATCGCCCACATCGTGAATCAGCGCCGCGACGATGAGCTCGTCATCCGCGCCGTCCTCGAGCGCGCGGGTCGCGGCTTGCAGGGAGTGCTCCAGGCGGCTGACGGCATATCCGGGCAGCGATTGATCCAATTTGCGCAGCGCCTCCAGCACACGATCCGGCAATGCTCGCACATACTCGCGCTCACCTTGTTCCAGCAACTCGTAGTCCTCGCGGGTGCCGTCCTCCATCCGGCGAAAGCTCACCACCGGGGAATCGATTACGCTTGTGTCGGCTTTGGCGGTCATTTGGCGGTCTTCACGCGAGTCCAGGTTCGTGTGCGAATGCGCTCCGTTGCGGCGGACGCTTCCTCGGATCGAAACAATCGGGCCTCGATTTCAGGGGTCGGATACAGCGTCGGGTCGTTCAGAATGCTGCGATCGACCAACGCACGCGATGCGATATTATCATTACCGTAATAAATCTCATTGGTGATTTCGGCAATGACGTCCGGCCGAAGAATGAAATCGATGAATTGATAGGCCGCTTCCGGGTGCGGGGCGCCCTCGGGTATCAGCAGCGAAGTGAAGTTCTGGTTCGCCCCCTCCTTCGGCACCGTGAATGCGAGGTTGACGTTGACGCCCACGGCCCGCGCGCGCGCTCTGGATAGCGCATAATCGCTCGACCAGGACATCGCGATGCAAATCTCCTGGTTCGCCAAGCCGTTCAAATACTCGGCGGAATCAAACGAGCGAACGTAGGGACGCACCTGCAGCAGCAGCTTCTCGGCGGCCTTGTAATCCTCGGGTCGAGTGGTGTTCGGATCCAGCCCCAGGTATTTCAGCGCGAGCATCAAGGTATCCGCCGCCGAATCGAGGAAGGTGACGCCGCAGTCGGCGAATTTCGCCGCGATCTCGGGCTTGAAGATCATATCGAGGCTGTCGACCGGGGCGTTCGGCATGCGCGCCTTGATCATGTCGACATTGTAGGCAAAGCCGTTGATGGCATGCAGATAGGGCGCGGAGTGCGCGTTTGCGCGGTCATGTGAGTCCTGGATCGCGAGAATTCGCGGATCCAGATTCTTCCAGTTCGGCAGCTTGGCCCTGTCCAGCGGAAGGTAGACCCCGGCCTTGATTTCGCGGCCGAAGTATTCCGTGGACGCAATCACCACATCGTAGCCGGAGCTTCCGGCCAGGAGCCGGGCGTCCATGGTTTCCTCCGAGTCGTAGACATCGTAGGTTACCTTGATTCCGGTCTGCTTCTCGAATTTGGCGATGGTCTTGCGGCCGATGAAATCGGTCCAGTTATAGATGAAAAGCCGCTTTTCTTCGGCTGCGGCGGCCTTGGCGCCGGAGACGGCGGTGAATGCGATCAGCAGCAACATCCATGTACTGAGGCCCTGAAAACGACTGAATTTCATCGGGTTAGTTTAACATCGCCGTACGGCCGCGCGACGCGGCAGCGGAGGACACCGATTGCGTCAATTCAATTCCTGGCCTCGAATTCTGCCTTTGGTCCTCGCATCGATGGCGGCCGGGTCGCTGGTTGCCGGATCCGCGGCCGCGAGCGCCGCGGGTGCCGCCGGCGCTGCAGTTGCCGCTGGCGCGGGCGAGCCTGCGCAAAAGCCGCGTGCGCGTGATCTGGGAGTTCCCTTCGACGGCACGCCCGGGCCCCTCAATGCCATCACTGACGTGGCCGGCGTCACCGTCGGCCACACCACGCTGATCTCGGGCTCCGGCAAATTGCGAGTGGGCCAGGGCCCGGTGCGTACCGGAGTGACGGCGGTGCTGCCGCGCGGACGCGATTCCCTTTCCAATCCGGTATTCGCCGCGTGGTTCGCTCAAAACGGCAACGGCGAAATGACGGGAACGACGTGGGTCGAGGAATCCGGATTTCTCGAGGGCCCCGTGATGATCACCAACACGCACAGCGTGGGCGTGGTGCGCGACGCCGTGATCCAATGGCGCGTCGCCAACGCCGGGCCGGATGCGACTGGATTTTATTGGTCCCTACCCGTGGTCGCTGAAACCTGGGATGGCTGGTTGAATGACATCAACGGATTTCACGTGAAACCCGAACATGCCGTGCAGGCCCTCGATGGCGCGCACGCGGGCGCCGTCGAAGAAGGCAGCGTCGGCGGTGGCACCGGCATGATTTGCAACGGCTACAAGGGCGGCATCGGCACTGCGTCGCGCCGCCTGGATGCCAAACACGGCAGCTACACGGTGGGCGTGCTCGTGCAATGCAATTACGGCACACGCGACAATCTGCGGATCGCCGGCATTCCGGTCGGGCGCGAAATTCCAGCGCCCGAACCCTATGTCTTCATGCCTTCGGACATCGCCGATCGCGGCTCCATCATCGTCGTGGTGGCGACCGACGTCCCGCTGCTGGCGCACCAGCTCAGACGTCTGGCGCACCGGGTAACTCTGGGACTCGGCCGCAATGGCAGCATTTCGGGCAACGACTCCGGCGACATTTTCATCGCTTTTTCCGTCGCCAACTCCGGCGCCGCTGCCGCTGATCACGTGGTCGATGTGAAAATGCTGCCGAACGACTCCTTGGATCCGGTATTCCGCGCAACCGTGGAGGCAACCGAAGAGGCCATCGTCAACGCCATGGTGGCGGCGCGGGACATGACCGGCGTGGACGACCATCGCGTCATCGCCCTGCCGCATGCGGCGCTGCGCGCGGTGCTCAAGAAATATGGCCGCCTCGTCCCCGCTGCTGCCCGGCAAGAATCGGCTCAGTGATGATCGCTCGCCAGCACTTCGGCCAAACTTTGGTCGAGCAAGGCGAGCGCTTCATCCACATCGGCTTCATCGATCACCAGCGGGGGCATGAAGCGCAGCGTGCTCTGCCCGCAGGACAGCAGAATCAGGCCGTTGTGATACGCGCGGGTGATCAACGCATCGCAGAGTTTTCTGGCCGGCTCCTTGCCCGCCCGGTCCTTCACCAATTCGACGCCGATCATCAGTCCCTTGCCGCGAACTTCACCGACGACGGAAAATTTATCGGCGAATGCCTTCAAGCGCCGCATGAAGTAAGCACCGACCTTGGCGGCATTGGCGCAATATTCGCGCTCGACGAGATCGATGGTCGCAAGCGCGGCGGCACAGCACACGGGATTGCCGCCGAAGGTATTGCCGTGAGCGCCACGCGTCCACTTCTGCATGATGCTGCGCTTGGCGACGACCATTCCGATGGGCAGCCCGGAGCCGAGTCCCTTGGCCAGGGTCATGATGTCGGGCGCGACGCCCCAGTGCTGCGCGGCGAACATCTTGCCCGTACGCCCAATGCCGGATTGAACCTCGTCGAATATCAGCAGTATTCCATGCCGATCGCACAGCTCGCGCAGGCCCTGTAGAAACCCGTCCGGCGGCACGAGATAACCTCCCTCTCCCTGAAGCGGCTCGATGAGAATCGCCGCCACTTCGTTCGCGGGGACGTTGTGCACGAACAAAACGTCTTCGATATACCGCAGCACGGCGCGGCCCTGGTCCGCACCCGCAAACAGCGGCCGGTATTGATTCGGATAGGGCACATGGGTCACGCCGGGCATGCTGGGAAAGAAGCCCTTCTGCTGCGTGTACTTGCTCGACGTGAACGACAGCGAACCCATGGTTCGACCGTGGAAACCGCCCAAAAACCCGATGAACCGGCCGCGTCCCGTGGTGTAGCGCGCCAGCTTCAATGCCGCTTCCACGCTCTCGGTGCCGGACTGGGCAAAGAAACTCATCACCGGCTCTTTCATGGGCGACAGCTCGTTGAGACGCTCCGCCAGCTTGATCTGGCCCTCGTGCCAGTAATCGGAGGAAATATGCAGGAACTTATCCGCGGCATCCTTGATGGCCTGCACCACCGCCGGGTGGCTGTGACCGGTACTGCACACCGCGATACCGGCGGCGAAATCCAAGAAGCGGTTGCCGTCGACGTCCCAGATTTCCGCGCCCTTGCCGTGCGACATCACGAAGGGATAATCGCGCGGATAGGACGGCGACACGACGAGCGCATCGCGCGCCAACAATTCCCGCGCCTTGGGACCGGGCAAGTCGGTTTTGATGTTTGGTTTTTTCACGTCCAGTCAAGCTCCCCCAGCAAGGCATTCATGATATCGAGCGCCCCTGCAAGCTCATTCTCCTCGATCACGAGGGGCGGCGCGAGAATAATTAGATTGCCGCGAACCGCGAACGATACTCCACGCTCGCGTGCCGTTGCCACGAATCGCGCCATCGCGGGATGCAGGGTCGGCCAGGGCGCCAAGGGCTCGCGCGACTCGCGGTTCTTGACCAGTTCAACGATGGCAAACAGCCCCTTGCCGCCGCGCGCATCGCCGATCACCGCATGCCGTTCTTGCATCGCGCGCAGGCGCTCGAGCATCACGGCGCCCAAGCGCCGCGAGCGCTCGATCAGCCGCTCATCGTGGTAGGCGGCGATCGCCGCCACGCCGGCCGCGCATGCCAGCGGGTGTCCGCAGTACGTCAACCCGGTATTGAGCATGCTGTGTTCGAGTTTCTCCGCCACGTGGCGCGCCAGCAGGACGGCGCCCAGGGGAATGTGCGCGCCGGTCAAGCCCTTGGCCAGAGTCATGAGGTCCGGCCGGCCCTGCTCGCCGTGCACTTGCCATGCAAACCATTCGCCGCACCGTCCGAAACCGCTCATCACTTCGTCCGCGATCAGGTACACGCCGTGCTGCTGCGTTTGCCGGCGCAGTCCGGGCCAGAAATTGTCGGGCGCGATGATGCCGTTGGTCCCGGCGTCCGGTTCCATCAGAACCGCCGCGACATCATTCACACCCGCCTCGCCGATGACCGCGCCGATGTGCGCCACATTGCGGTCCGCGCATTCGGCATCGCTGGCGGAGCCGTAAGGACAGCGATAGGCGTAGGGCGGCGGCACGCGCAGCACCGCGAATGCCTCGTCGCTTTGGCCGCGGGTGCGGCTGTCCCCGGACCAGGCCATGGTCGCGTAGCTGGCGCCATGGTACGAGCGATCGCGCGCGACGATTTTACCGTGCGGCCGGCCGCTCGCCTGGCGCGCGAATTTCACCGCGTGCTCGTTCGCATCCGCGCCGCCCAAGGTAAAGAAAACCCGGCCGCCCTCGAATCCCGACAGTTCCAGGAGACGCTCGGCCAGTGCAGCACGCGGTTCGGCGCCCCAGCTCGAATTCACGAAGCACAGGCGCTGCGCCTGTTCCTGAATGGCGCGAATCAGGCGCGGGTGCTGGTGTCCCAGGTTCATGCACTCCGCCAGGCTGCTCATATCCAGGTAGGTGCGCCCCGCCGCATCCCAGAATCGAGCGCCCTCCCCGCCGACAATGGTCGGCGCGTTCCAATCCGCTTGAACGCACCAGCTATGCAGAACGCTCGAACTTTCGGACATCAAGAATTCCTCCGCATTTTTTGATTCGCATGCTCAAAGCGATTACGATCTGCGCGATGCGATCTGTCAATGTCTCCCCTACCCCAGATCGCAGATGATCGAACGCAAGAGCCAGCACCTGCTGGGTTTTTGGATGTGCGTAGCCCTGGTGGTGGGCAATTCGATCGGCTCGGGCGTGTTCTTGCTGCCGGCCTCGCTCGCTCCTTACGGCCTCAATAGCGTGCTCGCTTGGATGTTCACGGCGTGCGGCGCCATGTTGCTCGCCATCGTGTTTGCGCGCTTGAGCCGCGCCTATCCCGCGGCGGGCGGTCCTTACGCCTACGTTCATCGGGCCTTCGGTCCCTTTACCGCATTCATCGTCGCCTGGGGTTATTGGATTTCGATCTGGGTGGGCAATGCGGCCATCGCCACTGGCGCCGTGAGCTATTTGAGTCCGCTGCTGCCGTGGATCGCCAGCGTCCCGGGCGCATCGGCGGCCGTCACCTTGTTCTTTCTGTGGCTGCTCACTTTCGTGAACTGGTACGGCATCCGCGCCTCCGGCTGGGTGCAGGGCGTGACCACGATGCTCAAAGTATTGCCTTTGTTGGCGGTCGCGGCCTTGGGGTTGTTCTCGGTGCGCTCGGCCAATGTCGCGGCCGCCGCCGGGATTCCGCTCTCGCTGAGCGGCACCACCACCGCCGCCACGCTGACTCTATGGGCATTGTTGGGACTGGAATCCGCCACCATTCCGGCCGACAAGGTGCGCGATCCGAGCCGCGTCATTCCGCTGGCGACGCTGCTCGGCGCGGGCATCACGGCGCTGATTTGCATCCTCGCCTGTACGACCGTGCTGCTCCTGGTTCCGCCGCAAACCCTGGCACAATCGAACGCTCCGTTCGTCGATCTGGCGAGGCAGTACTGGGGAGATGCGGCCGGCAAGTTGCTCGCGATATTCGCCGCCATCAGCGGCCTGGGCGCGCTCAACGGCTGGATTCTTCTGCAGGGCGAATTGCCCAATGCGATGGCGAAAAGCGGCGTGTTCCCGGAGGTTTTCGCCCGCGAATCGCCGCGGCGAACGCCCACCTTCGCGCTGTTGTTCAGCAGCGGCTTGGTCACCTTGTTGATTCTGATGAATTACCAGAGATCCATGGTCAGCATATTCACGTTCATGATTTTGTTGTCGACGACCGCCTGCCTCGTGCTGTACCTCCTGTGCTCGCTCGCGCTGCTGCGCCTGCAATGGACCGGCCAACTGGGCGGCGGTCAGATCGGCCTGCCGCGTCGAGGCACGGTGCCGCTCGCCATCGTCGGTGTGATCGCCACCGCCTACTCGCTGTGGGCCATCGTCGGTGCCGGCGTCGAAGCCGCGGTGTGGGGTGCCGTGCTCCTGGCGTTGGGCGCGCCGCTGTATTTTTTCGTTCGGTGGGAAAGATGATGTGGAGATCTTTCATTGCGGTGTCGGTGGGCGGCGTGCTCGGATGCCTGCTGCGGTGGTTCCTGGCCATTCTCCTCAACCGCTACTTTCCGACGATTCCGCCGGGCACCTTGGCGGCCAATCTCATCGGTTGCTACATCATCGGAATGGCCATCGCCTTCTTCACCGCGTACCCGACCTTTGCGCCGGAGTGGCGGCTGCTGATCACGACGGGTTTTTGCGGCGGCTTGACCACGTTCTCGACGTTTTCCGCCGAAGTCGTGATCCTGCTGCAATCGGGCCGCCCCCTGTGGGCGCTGGGCGCCGTCGCGGCCCATCTGGCGGGCTCGTTATTGATGACTTTTGCGGGCATTGCCACCGTGATCTGGCTCAAGAGCTGAGCGGTTCAGTGCCGTCCAGGAGCTCACCGTGCTATATTAGTTAGATGACTAACGATTAGAGATCTTTGTAAATGACGGACCTGCAGGAACGATTCAGCGGCGCATTGCACAACACCTCCCGGGCCTGGCGCCAGGCCTTGGATAAGAGGCTCAAATACCTGGGGTTAAGCCAGGCGAGCTGGATGACCATTGCGGTCGCCGCCAAGGCTCGCGGCCCACTGTCGCAGTCCGAACTCGCCGAGCGACTGGGCGTGGAAGGCGCGACCATGGTGGCCATGGTGGATCGCTTGGTGAAGGCGGGATTGGTCATTCGCGAACCCTCCGCCACCGATCGGCGAGTCAAGCGGGTCGTACTGACCGCTGCGGGCAGTCGGCTGTACGGCCAGGTGCGCGAGGAGGCCGCGGCATTTCGCAAGGAGCTGCTGGCGAAGATGGACCCCAAAAAACTGCTCACCGCGACCGAGCTGCTCGAGAGCTTGCAGGACCTCATCGACGCCATGCCATGATCCGGCCGCTCAACCGTCCCATGATCACGTTGTCCATCATGCTGGCAACGATCATGCAAACCCTGGACAGCACGATCGCGAACGTGGCGCTGCCGCACATGCAGGGCACGCTGTCGGCATCGCAGGATCAGATCGCGTGGGTATTGACCGCCTATATCGTGGCCGCGGCCATCGCCACCCCGCTCACCGGGTGGCTCGTCGATCGCTTCGGGCAGAAGCAAATTCTCCTGGCGGCCATCGGCGGCTTCACGGTGGCCTCGGTGCTGTGCGGCATGGCGAATTCGCTGGCGGAAATCGTTGCCGCGCGGCTCTTGCAAGGAGTGTTCGGTGCGGCCTTGGTGCCGCTGTCCCAGGTCGTGCTGCTGGACATCAACCCGCCGGAAAAGCAGGGCTCCGCCATGGCCATCTGGGGCGTGGGTGTCATGGTGGGACCCATCCTGGGACCCACCTTGGGCGGCTGGCTGACCCAGAGTTACAGCTGGCGCTGGGTGTTCTTCATCAATGTGCCCATCGGCCTGTTCGCGAGTTATGGCGTGTGGCGATACATTCGCCCGGCGCCCGCCACCCGGCGCATGCGCTTCGATATGTTCGGGTTCGCCACCTTGAGTTTAGCCATAGGCGCGCTGCAGCTTCTGCTCGACCGCGGCCAGCAAAACGACTGGTTCTCCTCGACGGAGAGCTGGATCGAAGTGATCGCGCTGGCCGTGATGGCCACGTATTTCGTCGCGCATACCATTCTGACGCCGGCGGAGAAATCCTTCGTCGATTTCCGCCTGTTCAAGGACCAGAATTTCGTCAGCGGCGTTTTGTTCATTTTCATCGTGGGACTCGTGCTGTATGCGACGCGTGCCCTCATACCGACCATGCTGGAGAGCCTGCTGGATTATCCGGTGGCCACCACCGGATTGGTCACCGCGCCGTCCGGGGCCGGTACCATGATCGCGATGCTCATCGCCGGGCGCCTCATCGGCAAGGTGGATTTGCGTCCGATGTTGTTCCTCGGCTTCACCATCACCGCCGTATCGCTATGGCAAATGGCCCACTATTCGCTCGACCTGTCGCAGGGCGACATCATCTGGCCGGGCGTGATTCAGGGGATCGGCCTGGGGCTGGTGTTCGTGCCGCTGAGCGCCGCGACGTTCGCCACCTTGAGCCCTTCGATGCGAGCGCAGGGCACCGCCCTGTTCAGCCTGGTGCGCAATATCGGCAGCAGCATCGGCATTTCCCTGGTTCAAACACTTCTGGTGCGCAACACCGTCATTGCGCACGCCTCGCTCGCCGCGCACGTCACCTACTCCAATCCGGCGTGGCAGAATCCCGCCGTTGCGAGGGCCTACGACCTCGGCACCTTGGGCGGCGCCGCATTCTTGGACGCCTCGATCACGCAGCAGGCCGCCATGATCGCCTACATCGACGATTTTTGGCTGATGTTGTTTCTGACGCTGGCGGTCACGCCGCTACTATTGCTGGTTCGACCGCCAGCCAAGCGTGGCGCTCCCGCGGACGGCGCATCGATCGCCGTGGACTGATCCGGCCGCCGACGATCGGCGGGTCAGGCCCTCGACGACGCGGGCGCGCTCTGACCGGGAGCCCCAGCGGGATCAGCCAGCAGTTTGCCGGCCTTGGGCGCAATCCAGCGCTCGATATCATCGAGCACGGTGAATACCGCCGGCACGATCACCAGGGTCAGCGCCGTGGAGGTAATCAGGCCCCCGATCACGCCGATCGCCATCGGCCCGCGGAAATCGCTGTCGCCGCCCCAGCCGATCGCCACGGGCAGCATGCCGGCGACCATGGCGACGGTGGTCATGACGATGGGCCGCGCGCGTTTGTGCCCCGATTCGAGAATGGCCTCGAGCCGAGATTTACCGGCGCGCATTTCCTCGATGGCGAAGTCGACCAGCAAGATCGAATTCTTGCCGACGATCCCCATCAGCATCAGGACGCCGATGATCACGGGCAACGAGAATGGCAGCCCGGTCAGAATCAGCGCGAGAACCACACCGCCCAGAGACAGCGGCAGCGCCGACAAAATGGTAATGGGCTGAAGTACGCGCACGAATAGCAGCACCAGCACGGCGAACACCATCAGTATCCCGGCACCCACCGCCAGCATGAAGTTCTGATACAGCTCCGTCATGAACTCCGTGTCGCCGGTTTCGACCAAGTGCACGCCCTCGGGCAGATGCTTCAAGGTCGGCAGCGCATAGATTTTATTCTTGGCGGTGCCGAGTTCGATGCCCGGACTCAAATCGGCCTGCAGAAACGCGCGCCGGCTTTGGTTGTAGCGGCGCACGGCGGAGGGCCCCTGGCCGAAGCTCAAGTCCGCGACGGTCTTGAGCGGCACGCTCCTTCCGGAAGCGGTCGGCACCGGGAGGTTTTCCAAGGTGGTGAGATCGCGCCGCGCACTTTCGATGAGACTGACGCGGATGGGGATTTGCCGGTCGGCCAAGGAGAACTTGGCCCCATTCTGCGGTAAATCCCCGAGCGTCGCGATGCGAATGGTCTGGCTGATGCTTTGCACACTGACGCCGAGTTGAGCCGCGATATCCAGACGAGGGTGCACCACGATTTCCGGGCGCGGCAAATCTCCCTTGATTCGCGCATCGCGTACTTCACGCAGTTCGCGCATTTCCGCGAGCGCCAGGCGGGCCGTCTGCTCCACTTTTACCGGATCATCACCCGTTAAATACAGTCCGATGTCGCGGTCGCCGCCATTGGAAAAATTCAAATGGCCGTCGGGCACTTGAGCGAGCAGCGGTATCATCGACTGTTCCCACTGCTTCTGGGTGATGTCGCGCTTGGAGCGCGGCACCAGGCTGATGTAGGTCGTGGCGTTGCGAATTTCACCCTGGTCATTGCCGACGAATTCCACGATATCCGTCACTTGCGGAGACGATCTCAGGATGGCGGCCGCGGCCGCCGACACCCGCGCGGTGTCTTCCAGCGTGCCGCCCGGCGGCAGTTCGATGTCCAGTTGCGAGCTGGCGAAGTCTTCCGGCGGCACGAACGCGGCGGGAATGACCCCCGTGGCGACCACCGCCAGCGTCAGCAAAAAGAAAGCGGCGCCGCCCGCGATGGTCTTCCAGCGGTTCGCCACGCACCACTTCAGCAGCCTCAGGTAACGCGTCATGATGGGCCCGTCGCTGTTGTGCACGGCCAGGGAGTCGCTGCTCAGCGCGTACGCCGCCAACACCGGAGTGATGAGGCGTGCGACCAGCAGCGAGATGAATACCGCCGTCGCGACGGTGAGTCCGAACTGCTTGAAGTATTGGCCGCTCACGCCGCCCATGAAACTCACGGGCAGAAACACGGCGATGATGGTGAACGAGGTTGCCACCACCGCCAGACCTATTTCATCCGCCGCATCGATGGCGGCCTGAAAACAGCTTTTGCCCATGCGCATGTGCCGGACGATGTTTTCGATTTCGACGATGGCATCGTCCACCAGGACCCCGGCGACCAGCGACAGCCCGAGCAGGGTGATTTGATTGAGGGTGAAACCCATCCATTGCATGAACACGAAGGTCGGAATGGCGGACAGCGGAATCGCCAGCGCCGAGATCATCGTCGCGCGCCAATTGCGCAGAAACAGCCAAACGACGGCAACGGCGAGGATGGAACCTTCGACCAGGGCGCTCATCGCCGAGTGATAGGTCCGAAGCGTATGGTCCACGGTGGTGAATACGGAAATCATATGCACCGCGGGATTCTCGACCAGCATTTTATCGAGTTCGATTTGCACCGCTTTCGCCACCGCGACATCGGAGGCGCCCTTGGCCTTGAATACGCCGAACGTCGTGGCCGACCGGCCGTTGAGCCTGGCGATGGTCCGCACCTCGGCGATCCCATCGCGCACGTCGGCGATTTCCCGCAGCCGCACCGACTTCCCGCCCGGCAGAATGACCTGTGTGTCGGCGAGAACTTCCGCCGATTTCGCGCCTCCCAGCACGCGAATCGCCTGTTCGCCGCCGCCGACCTGCGCGCGTCCGCCGGGGGCATCGAGGTTGAGAGCCCGCAATTGCTCGTTGACCTCCACCGCGGTGAGGCCGAGAGCCTGAAGCCTGCCCGGATCGAGCTCGATGCGAATTTCTCGGTCCACGCCGCCGCCGCGCGACACTTGCGCGACGCCGGGCACCGCGAGCAGGCGCTTGGTCACGGTATTGTCGATGAACCAGCTCAGCTGCTCGGGGGTGAGATTCGTGGTCGTCACCGCGTAATAGGCGAACGCACCGCCGTCGATGTTTATCCGCGTCACCAGCGGCTCCAGAATGCCCTGCGGCAGGTCATTGCGAACCTTGGACACCGCATCGCGAACGTCGGTCACCGCGCGATCGATGGGTGTGCCGATCTCGAACTGCAGGAACGTAGTGGCCTGGCCTTCGACGATGAAGGTGGTGATATTGCGCACATTGCCGATGCTCGATATCGAGCCTTCCACTTTTTGCGCGATCTGAGTCTCCATCTCCGTGGGCGCCGCGCCGGGCTGCGAGATGGTGACGTTGACCAAGGGGAAGGAAATGTCGGGAACGAGATTGATCGGCAAGCGGATGAAGGCGACCACGCCCAGGAAAAACAGCACCACGAACAGCACGATGGGCGTGACCGGGTGGCGAATCGCCCAGGCTGAGATATTTCTCATGAGCGGCCCGAATCCTTCAACACGGGTTTGACGACTTCGCCCTCCTGCAGGAAGGCACCGGCGGTGGCGACCACCTGTTCCTTGCCGTCGATGCCCTCGGTGATGGTCACGCCGCCTTGCACTATCCCGGACACGCGCACCGCGCGCCGTTCGACCTTGTTCTGCGCATTGACGATCAAGACGTAGCTGCCCTTGTCGTCATTCAGCACGGCGGTTTGCGGCAGGACTGCGCGTTCGGCATTGCTGACCGTCACCTCGGCGCGCGCGAATGCCCCGGGACGCAGGTTGACATCCGGGGTCAGCGCTACTCGAGCCATTCCCAAGCGCGTCTGGGGATCGATGACGGCCGGAAGCAGGCGCACGCTGCCCTGGTATACGCGCGAAGTGCCGGTCAGCCGCACATCGACGAGTTGACCCACTTTCAACAGCGGCAGATCCTGCTCCGCCACCTGCCCGCGCAGCTCGATGGCTCCGCCCTCCGACAGGCGAAACAGGGCTTCGCCTCCCGGCGTCGCCGTTTGCCCCACCTCGACGTTGCGCGTCAGGATGATGCCGTCGGCCGGCGCACGCACGTCGGCGCGCGCCAGGCGTGCCTTCGCCTCCGCCAACTGCGCCGCCACCACCTTGACCTTGGCGGCGGCAGTGACACCGGCGGACCGGCGGCGCTGCGTCTCCTCGGCCGACAATGCTCCCGAGGCGCCGACGGCTTGCGCGCGGTGATACTCCGCGTCGGCGAGCTCGGCCTCGGCGCGCGCCTGCTCGAGCGCGGCTTCGAGGTTTGCGACCTGCGGTTGCAATACCGACACGTTGAGGCGCGCCAGAACCTGGCCGCGTTTCACATGGTCGCCGGCCTCGACATAGATCGCCGCCACGCGCCCCGCATCGCCTTCGACGCCGATGGGCATGTCGTATCGCGCCGCGATGGTGCCGATGATGCTCACGGTGGTCGGCACCGTGGTGACGCCTGCCTGAGTCACGGACACGGTCGGAGCGGGGATCTTAGTGACTATTTCTTTGACGCCCAGGGCGTGCGTGAGGCGCCAAGCAAGCACCGCGACAAACACGACCAAGACGCCGATGAGCGCCGCTCGGAACCATAACCCGCGCACCCCGTCGTACCAGGTTTCAGTGGGGCGCGAGGCGATCGTGGCCCGTGAGGCCGGAGTGACCTGCGGGAACTCTTTTGACACTGCATTCATGACACGATGTCCCAGGGATAACTTCCTTTGTCCAAGATGAACCCCGCCAAGCGGTTCAACTCCTCGTCCTCATTGCGCACGATCCGCCGCACATTGTTTGCCATCCGCCGTTTTGCCTGTTGCGCAAAGACGCGCGCGGTCGCGATGGCCTGCGCGCCGTCATGGCCGGATGCTTTGCTTAAGGTCGCCGCGCGCGACAACACGCACAGGCCGACGAAAAGATCGATGCCAATGTCGGCGACCCGTTTCAAGTCATGCTGTCGATTGGCGATCGACTTGCCGTATCTGCGCAACAAATGGTCGGACGCCTTGGCAAGCTCTATAGTATATCGCTCATAGACGCCGGCCGCCTCCCGCAGTGCTTCCGGCAATGCGGTCAGAATCTTGTCGCGACCCACCCCGGTCGCCCGGGTCAGGCGTTTTTCCGCATACTCGGTCAAGACACCGAAGCCCTTGATGAAATTATTGAAAATGTCATCCACCGCGGCTTTCAGTTCGCCCAATGACCTACCCACATCCTTGAGGCCGGACAAAGCGATATACAGCCGCAGCACCTCATTGGTTCCCTCGAAGATCGTCAATATGCGGCAGTCGCGCGTGACCTGTTCGTAGGGAAAATCGCGCATGAAGCCGCTGCCGCCCGCAATCTGCAGAGCTTCGTAGGCGCTGCGCTGCAAGGCTTCGCTGGCGAAAACCTTGCTCATGGCCGCTTCCGCCGAGTAGTCCATGGACCCGGAGTCGATGTAATGGGCCACCATCCAGACCACGCTTTCGGCGGCAAAACAATCGACGGTCATTTGTGCAATTTTTTCACGCACGAGACCGAATTCGGCAATGGCAGTGCCAAACTGCTTGCGGGTCTGCGCCTGTTGCGTTGCAAGAGCAATCAGCGCCTTCATCCCGCCGACCGCCCCGCCGCCAAGACCGGTGCGGCCATTGTTCAATATCGCCATGGCGACCTTGAACCCCTTGCCTTCCGCATCGAGCACGTTATCGGCCGGAACGCGCACGTCGGCAAAACTCACGGTGGTCGTCGAGGAGGCGCGGATTCCCATTTTATCCTCATGCTGCCCGTGGCTCAC